>QWCH01000139.1_pt1 | contig 120784 bp, 109 predicted proteins | sample 1972671 | NCBI WGS metagenome assembly QWCH01 (sample SAMN09866713, study PRJNA288562) | Human gut metagenome isolate term3_stool, whole genome shotgun sequencing... | isolation source: gut | host: Homo sapiens | place: USA: California
AATATGTATAATGAACTAAAATATCTTGTAAGTGCTTAAAATACAAGAAAGGGAGACTTATTTTTCAATAATTCTCCCCAACATTTGACTTAGAGCCTAAAAAAATCGCACGATTACTCGCACGATTAATTCGCTATTATTACACGTTTTATTCAATTTTCACAAGATTATTCGCACGATTAATTTTTATTTATGCTCTGCAAAATATTTATCAAAAGCCTCTTTATGCGCTTTATCTTTTAATTGCAATATATCTGAATTCGGATCTGCTAATATTTTTTTTGCTTTTTCAATATCTTCAACAGAAACGTTTTCATCAATTGGCTTTCCTCTTGTGAAAGTATATTTTGAATATGAAACTTCGCCTTTATTGAAATCGTCAGGCTCGTCTATATATTCAGTCCATATCAGTGCAAATCTCCCATCTTCTAATTCGCATATCAAACCGCCGGTATCAATATATCCGATAGCTTTTTTAAATTCCAACACATTCATCGCCCCCCCTACAATTTTATATAATTTAATTCCTTTTGATTTTAAGTTGTCTATTGTGTTTTGGCTTCGTAGACCTTTTGTAAAACATATTTCCGAAATATCGTCAACTCTTAATTCTCCGTGATATTGCAATTCAAAATATCTTGCTCCTGTTTCGTCTAAAAATGTATGTAAGATTTTAGGCAAATTATGTTTTATCCTCTTTAATTCTTGTATGTTGAATTTAAATTCATTGCAATATATCTTAAATCTTTCCTCCAATAATTATAGCATCTTCTTTTAACATTATATATGTGCTATCCCAATCTTTATAAAACCTTTAATAAATGCTCCCTTTATTCCTTCAGTTCCTATAATTATTATTTCATATTCTCTTTACCCAACATAGAGTCATGAATAACATTGAGTGGCAGCAATTTAGAAATGACAGTTATATTTCTTTCTTGTCCGAGATTATTTTTTAAATGGATCAAATAGCCGTCTTGCGCGAGGAATTTTTCAATATAAAAAATAGAATAGCCGTTGATGTCATTTTTTTTAAGGTAATTATTAACGCTTAGTCTAATGAGGATTCCCTTGTAGTTAAAAATCAGAATAATCAATAAAATAAAAATAATGCCCCTAATCCATTTTTTCATTACTTTTACCTCCAAACCATTTTTACTTATGTAACCCATTTTATTCACTTTAATAATACATTTATTTAAATTTGTAATTGCAATGCTTTGAGTATAAAAAAAGGAAGTGTATTTCAACTTCCTTTTTGTTTTGGTGGAGATGAGGAGAGTCGAACTCCTGTCCAAAAAAACTATGCATCAAGCATCTCCGAGTGCAGATGTTTTTAAAGTTTCCTTCAAATTTCTAAAACATCAAACTCCGTCCGAAGTAGCTTTTGTTAATTTATATGGCTAAAAGCATCACCAAATAAATCAGCTCGTAAGTTGTTAAGGTCTCAGCCTCCACACGAGAGATAGGATTCGAGACGCGCCGCTTTTAATTAAGCAGCAAATGCAAAATTATTATTTTCTTCTGCGTTTAAATTTAGTTGCTCTTTTTTAACGTAGTTTCGCGAACTACGACTCGCTTCTTGATACATCCGTATTCCTGTCGAAACCAAATACATCCCCTCGCACCTATATTATAGCACATTTCTCCGCTTTTTTCAATCAGTATTTCATGCGGTCGAGTGCTCTTTTCACATCTTTTTCCTTTTTGGATTCGCGCTTGTCGTAGAGTTTTTTCCCTTGCGCAAGTGCAATTTCCATCTTTATGAGGCGCCCTTTCGTGTACATCGAAATCGGAATGAGCGTGAGCCCCTTCTCTTTAACCTCCGACGTTATTCGAATAATTTCCCTTTTATTTAAAAGAAGTTTTCTGTCGCGAATCGGGTCGCTGTTAAAAAGGTTTCCCTCTTTGTACGGGGACACGTGCATGCCGACAACAATGATTTCACCGTTTCGAACCATGCAGTACGCCTCTTTGAGGTTCGCCTTGCCGGCACGAATGCTCTTCACTTCGGTTCCACGAAGTTCGATGCCCGCCTCGTATGTCTTTAAAATGAAGTACTCATGGCGCGCTTTTCTGTTTTGTGCAAGAATTTTTTCGTTGTTATCTGCCATCTTCATCCTCCAAAAGCATAAAATCTATTTCACGTCTATTCATGTTCACGTTCACAACTTTGACACGAACCGGTGTTCCGATTTCGTATTTTTTGTTGTTGTGGGTCGTTATTGCGGTCATTTCCTTTTCATCAAAGAGATAGTTGTCCATAAATTCCTCGTTGCAAATGAGCCCCTCGACTGTGTTCGGGAGTTTTACAAACATGCCGAAATCAGTTATGCCGCTCACTTTGCCGTCGTAGATTTCATAGACTCTGTCCTTCATATATTCGCATTTTTTAAGGCTGTCCGCTTCTCTTTCAAGGTCGACGATTTGTTTTTCGCGGTTCGACGCTTCCTCCGCCACTTCCTTCGCCTTGTTTCCGAAGTATTTTATATTTCTCTCCGTTAAACGGTTGGACATTTTTTGCGAAATGATACGATGAATGAAAAGGTCCGGATATCTTCTTATCGGCGAGGTGAAATGCGAATAGTCGGCGAGTGCAAGTGCAAAGTGTCCGATGTTTTCGTCGCTATAGTTCGCCTTCATCATCGACCTCAAAACAATATCGTTTATTCTTTCAAACGATTCGTGTTCGCTTAAATCTTCCAAAAGTTTCTGTATATCTTTCGCCGAAACTTTTTCCGGCACTTTCACGCCGAATGGTCTCAAAAGTGTTCTCATCCCTTCGAGTTTTTCGTCGGTCGGCTCTTCGTGGATTCTGTAAATAAACGGAAGCTCCATCTCTCTGTATTTCTTCGAAACGACTCTGTTTGTCGCAATCATCATCTCTTCGATGAGTTCCTCCGCCTCTCTTTGCGGACGCGGAAGAATGTCGACAATTCGGTTCATGTCATCCATAATAAACTTCGCTTCGCTCGACATAAAGCTTATTGTGCCCCTTGCTTTGGACTGTGATTTTAAAATATTATAGACTTCCCTTGCGGTCATTAAAAATTCTTTAAGCTCATCGTTATAGTCCGCATTGTCGCCCGTTTCAAAAAGCTCACTCACGCCGTCGTATGTGAGTCTATAGTCTGAATTTATTATCGCCTTGTCAATCGAGACCATCTTCGGTTCGCCGCCGTTTCTTATTTCCATCTTGACGGACATCGTGTATCTGTCTTCATTCGGGTTTAGTGAGCACACGCCGTTTGAGAGCACATGCGGTAGCATCGGAATCGTGAGTCCCGGAAGATAAATACTGAAGTCTCTCTTCTTCGCTTCAACGTCGAGCGGCGCCCCGTCTTTCACATAGTGGCTAACGTCGGCGATGTGGACATAAAGAAAATATGATTTTTCTCCCGTTTTCTCAACACTTATAGCATCGTCGAAGTCCTTTGCATCTTCGCCGTCGATTGTGACAGTGAAAATATCTCGATAGTCCACACGTTCTGACGGCAAAATCTTTTCCCTCGAAACGAAGTTCGCATTTTCAATTACGTCCTCCGGAAAATCAATAGGCAAATCGTACTCCGACACAAGTGTTTTTAGATCTAGATACTTGTCGTCGTCCGTTCCTATAAACTCGACCACTTCTCCCATATATTTCTTTTTTCTCTTGTCGTAATCGAGAAGTCGCACCTTGTATTTTCCGTCTTTGTATTTTCTGCCCTTCGACGGAGTTTGAAGATGAATAAACGAGTCGAAATCCCCCATCGGCGTGACAATCATTTTTCTATTTTTATTTTTTATATCGCAAACGACATAGCGTTCCTTTCGGTCGGTCACCTTGAGTACTCGAGCAACAGTTCGTCCCGGCCCCTTGTCGAGCTTTTCAATCAAAACCACGTCGCCTTCGAGCGCGCCGTTTTTATCTTTGCCCGGAATAAAATACTCCACCCCGTCCTCGGTGTTAACAAATCCGTAGTTGTAATTTGTTTCGCTAAACACGCCGTAGAGCGGTTTTCGCTCTCCGAGAGTCAAAAATCCCCTCTCATTGATATCCAAAGTCCCCTCTTCTCGCATTTGCCTTAAAATATGCTTGAACTCTTTCTTTTCATATTTCGATATTCGGAGGAAAATTTTAAGATCATCCACTGTAACATTCTTCTTTGTGGACAAAATCTCCTTAATCTTTTCTTTAATTCCCATGGTCCCTCCTTAAAAAAATACGGCTCTATAATTTCGAGCCGTAACCTGTGTGATGGAACAAATCCGAATCAAATCTATAATTTGTTTCTTCTTCTTCTTTTTTTGCAGATATTGCAATCTCAATCATGCGATCTAGCAAACTTTTAAATGTATATCCGACATCTTCCCACAAATAAAATGCGTATGAACCCGGAAGTGTATTAATTTCATTAACGAACATATTTCCCGCTTCGTCCATCAAAATGTCGATTCTTGCATTTCCGCGAACGTCTAAAACGTTGAACGAATACTTTGCAAGCTCAGTTGCCTTGTAGACGGTGTCTTCATCACGAATAAAATTGTGCTTACCGCCAATCAGCTTCGACTTGCCGTCTTCCGACATATATTTTTGTTGATAGCTGAAAACCTCATCGGCTCCGAGAGGACTTTCAACGCTACTAACCTCTACATCACCATTTCTACCCATAACTGCGACATTTAATTCAGTTGCGTTAATAACAGCTTCTTCAAAAATAATTTTTCTGTCAAAACTCGATGCGACTTCAGTTGCTTCGCGAAGTTCTTCCTTTGTCCTTGCAACCTTTATACCGATTGAAGAACCAAGACTTGCCGGCTTTACATAAATCGGGAATTCAAGTTTACTCATGACATAGTCGAGCGTTTCGTTCGGCTCAACCTTAAATCTGTCACGGAAAACCCATGTGTATTTCACAACCGGAATGTTGTGTGACTTGTAAACGTCTTTCATTATAATCTTGTCCATTCCGACGGCACTTGCCATAACGGAAGGTCCTGTAAACGGAATGCCGTTTGTTTCAAAAACGCCTTGGAGTGCTCCGTCTTCACCGTGCGAACCGTGAACTCCGAAAACTACACAGTCAATTTCAACAACTTCGTCTTTTTTAAAGAGTCCCTTGTTTTCAATGTAAAGATTGTGGTCGCCATAGCTTGTACCGAAACGGCATGGCTTGCTGTCCGGGAATTCGTTGTTTTTAAAATTCTTAAAATCCTTGTAGCATTCGCCCGTAAACATCACGCCTGACTTGTCAATAAAAACAGGAATGACATTGTATTTTTCCTTGTTCAAGTTTTCAACGGCTTGAATCCCCGTTATAACGCTAACTTCATGTTCAACGGCTCTTCCGCCGAAAATCACAACAATATTTTTCATAAAATCTCCTTATCAATATATATCAGTCAAATCGTTTTCAAACAAAACTACATCGCCCGGTGCGAGCAGATTCGGGAAAAGCGCTGTCGCTTCCTTCAAACTGTTCACAACAAAGGACTTGTGTGTCTCGATATTTTCATCACGTACACCGTCTTGAATCGGCTTTGTTATTTCCGCCCCGACCAAAATGCTTATGTCGGTCATCCTTGCAATCTCTTGACCAAGCTTATAGTTCTCATCATACATCATATCCCCAAGTTCGACCATGCCCGGCGTCACAATGACTTTTTTGCCGGACTTAAAACTGTTCAAGACGTTCAGAGCAGCTCTCGCTCCGTCAGGGTTTGAATTGAATGCATCGTCGATAACGATAAGCCCCGCCGGATTTTTTATAACATTTAACCTGTGCTCAACTTGCGGCAGCTTTGAAACTGCAGCTTCAATTTGGTCATTTGAAATATTAAAACGCCTTGCGACCAAAATCGCCATCAAAATATTTATAATATTGTGCTCGCCCAAAAGCGGTGTCTTCAAAACGCGAACCTCTTCCGGAAAATGCACTTCAAAACTCGTTCCGTTTTCATCGGCTGAAAGAATCTTTGCGCTTATCGTCGCATCTTCGCTTTTTACGGAAACTGTGCCCGGGTTGAGATTTCTCTTGATCATCTCGTTTTTGATGTTTTCGTTGTCCACATTCAAAATGAGATAACCGTTTTTCTTCACAGCGTCCGCAAGTTCAAACTTTGTCTTTATAATGTTTTCAATGCTTCCGAATGTCTCGAGGTGACACGGACCGATATTTGTGATAACGCCGATATCCGGCTTTACAAGCTTTGCAAGCTCCTCAATCTCGTTTACATATCTCGCACCCATTTCAGCGATAAAAACTCGTGCTGTCTCGTCAAGCTCATTATTTATAACTTTTGAAAGACCCATAGGAGTGTTAAAACTCTCAGGGCTCGTGTATGTCGGGATATAATCTTTAATAATGTTATAAAGAATCATCTTTGTCGAAGTCTTACCGTATGAACCGGTGATTCCGACGACTGTGAGCCCGTTCTTCTTTAAAGATTTAATCTTAGATTGTGCTTGTTTGTAAAACTTTCTGTGAATCAACGCCTCGATCGGTCTGTTCACATTGAGCGCAATATATGTGATTGCATTTTGATAGAAAATCATGACGATTTCCGCAAAAACAAGTGCCAACAACAGCAAATAGAATGTAATGCCGTCAGGTTTTCTTATAAAATAAAATACTACAAAGAGTGCAATAATCAAAAAGTTCAAAAGCATTTGCGTGAATATAAGTCTTTTCACACGCGGAGTGTATACAAGCGGCTTTTTAAACTCGTCTTTGCTCTTTTTAAAAGTGAAAGCACGGTTCGGGTGATTGTTTATCCACTCGCGATATTCCTTTGAAATATATCCGATTTGTTGCGCCATGTGAATGAAATAATTGGAGCGAATATACATAAGCGTAAGCCCCAACGCGCCAACCAAACACAAAAGTATCAATTCAAGAATTTCCATTTTTACCTCCACTAGGACAAAAAGTCCAAAACAGCCTTTTTAAAATTTATCGAGTCGTCAAGATATGAATAATGCCCGCCGTCAAGCACAACAAGCTTTGAATTTGAAATCTCTTCATTCATAGTCTTCCCCATATAAAGAGGTGTGTCGCCGTCTCTCTCGCCCCAAACAAGAAGTGTCGGAACTCCAATGTTCGAAAAAAGATGCGTTAAATCCTCGTTCACAACCTTAACCAAAATATTTCTTACAATTCCGTCCGCAGCCTTGTAGTCCGCAGAGCCGAAACGTTTGTAGAACTTGTCGATATTCTCTTCGCCAAATAACTTTATGTAAATGGCTTTCATGAGCTTGAAAATCTTCACCTTGAACTTGGTCTTATTTGAAAGCTCAGGCTTTATGCCCGATGCGTCCACAAGCACCAACCTTTCAATTGACGGATGATTGTGTCCGGCAAGATAAATGCCGCACTTGCCGCCGAAAGAGTGACCGATATAATAACAATTCGTTATGGAAAGCTTTTCCATAAACTTCGAAATCACATCTGCATAATCCGCCGTTCCAAACACCTCTGTCGGAACGTCGCTCTCTCCATGAGCCGGCAAATCGAGCGCAATCACATTAAAATCGTGTTTCAAAATGTTCACAATCGGCATAACGGTCTTGATATTCGCTCCCCAACCGTGAACAATGAGAACAGTCTTCTTCTCAAGTGAACCCTCTTCCAAATAATTCAATTGAAGTCCATCAATGTCAATTTTCATCATAATCACCACTATAAAATAAGAGCCGACAGGGCTGACTGTAAGGAACAATCAGCCTCCGGTCAGCTCCTTATATTAGAACAATAATCCTGAACCGCCGTTGAAGTTTAGGAACAAACTTGCAAATACAAGACTTACAATAGTCATGAGTTTGATAAGGATGTTTAGTGACGGTCCTGAAGTATCTTTGAACGGGTCACCGACAGTATCTCCTGTAACAGCAGCCTTGTGAGCATTTGAGCCCTTTCCGCCATGAGCGCCGCCTTCGATAAATTTCTTAGCGTTATCCCATGCACCACCTGCGTTACTCATGAATATAGCCATGAGAACACCGGTTACAAGACCACCGGCTAAAAGACCGCCGAGTGCTTCAGTTCCAAGTAAAATTCCAACGAGAACAGGGCATAAAACAGCCATAAGTCCAGGAACAATCATTTCTTTCAATGCTGCACCTGTTGAAATTTCAACACATTTGTCATATTGAGGTTTTGCTTTACCTTCCATAATTCCAGGAATTTCTCTGAATTGACGTCTAACTTCTTCAATCATTTGATTTGCAGCCTTTCCAACAGCGTCCATTGTAAGAGCACTGAATAGGAATGGAAGCATACCACCGATAAAGAGACCGGCAATTGTTGTCGGCTTTGTAAGGTCGATTGAAGACAAACTTACAGCTTGTGTATAGCTTGAGAAAAGTGCAAGAGCTGTCAAAGCAGCACTTCCGATAGCAAATCCTTTACCAACTGCAGCTGTTGTATTACCAACTGAGTCCAAAGTATCTGTGATTTCTCTAACATTTTCAGGGAGTTCGCACATTTCTGCGATACCACCTGCGTTGTCAGCGATTGGTCCGTAAGCGTCAACAGCAATAGTCATACCGCTGTTTGAAAGCATTCCGATAGCTGCAAGTGAAATACCGTAAAGACCGAAAACTGCATCTTCGCTTCCACCTGCAAGGAAATAACTCACAATGATACCAATTGCAATAACAATAATAGGAACAGCTGTACTCATCATACCAACTGAAAGACCGGAAATAATATTTGTTGCAGCTCCTGTTTCGGATTCGTCTGCAATCTTTTGAACCGGTTTGTGGTGATCTGATGTATAAATTTCTGTAATCTTTGCAATGATAAGACCTACAACAAGTCCTGAAACAATTGCAATAAATGGCTTAATACTTCCTTCAAAGAAATATCTTGCAAGGAAGAATGAACAAATAATTGTAATAATTGAACCTACAAGAGTTCCTGTATTAAGAGCCTTTTGCGGATCATTGTTGCCGCCTCTTACGAAGAAAGTTCCAATAATTGATGATAAAATTCCGATTGCTGAAATAGCAGCTACAAAATAAATACCCTTATCTCCATAAGCTAGAGCGCCGAGTGTAAATGCAGAAATAATAGCACCTACATAACTTTCGAAAAGGTCAGCTCCCATACCTGCAACGTCTCCGACATTGTCTCCAACGTTATCAGCGATAACAGCCGGGTTTCTCGGGTCGTCTTCAGGAATACCTGCTTCAACCTTACCAACAAGGTCAGCTCCAACGTCAGCAGCCTTTGTATAAATACCGCCGCCAACTCTTGCGAAAAGTGCAATTGATGAAGCGCCGAGACCGAATCCTGTGATAATATCAGTGCTCTTGAAAATCAAATAAGCACCTGCAACACCAAGAAGACCAAGACCTACAACGCACATACCCATAACAGTACCGCCGGCAAAAGCTACATTTAAAGCCTTTGGCATACCGCTTTCATGAGCTGCATTTGCAGTTCTTACATTTGCCATAGTTGCAACTCTCATACCGACATAACCGGCAATAATTGAGAAAATAGCTCCGACAATAAAACAAATTGCTGTTGTCCAATTGATAACAAATCCTAAAATTACAAATAATGCTGCAACGAAAAATGAAAGTGATCTATATTCACGTTTCAAAAATGCCATCGCACCTTCGTGAATATAAGTTGAAATTTCAACCATTCTTGCATTTCCTGCAGATTGCTTTCTAATAAATGATGCTTTGATAAAAGCAAAAACAAGTGCCAAAAGTCCGATAACGACTCCGGCAATTAAAACATTTTCCATTTCTTCCTCCTAGCTTAATGCTGCTAATAATAATGTTGAAACAAAGAAAATAACAGCTGAAATAACTGTGATTCTCTTCAAAGTCGCTTCTCTTGATACTGACTTATTTCTTCCCCAAAGTGCTTCAGGAGCAACTCCCATAAGCACACTGCTTTGGTCGCTTCCTTCTTGAATCATCATAAGTCCGATTAATGCTAATGAACTTAAAAAAACGATTACATACAATGCCGTTGTCAAAACAAATCACCTCCGTTCCTAAAATTACCTATCAACTATTTTATCACATATAATCGACAATATCAATAGTTTATATAATAAATTCAACAAAATAACTGCAATTGTAAAAATAAATTTAATTTATAAATTTTATATCCAGAATGTGTTACATAAAACGTAACGGAGGGTCACATCCCGCCGCAATATATGTCGTTCTTTAATTTCTACAACCACACTAACAACGGTATGTGAATAAAATATATTTATTATAAAACTAATTCATATTCCAATTCATATTCGTTTTGCGCGTTCCTAAGAACGTAGCGCCAGGTACTGTGTATCGTGCCTGTGCCCAACCGTGCGAAAAAGAAATCTTCGATTTCGTTTTTGAGCACGGGAAGGGTAGCGCCATATTTGTAGTTTAATTCTTTGTACAACCCCACCAACAACGTTGTGTATTTAAAATATATTTCCCATAACCATAATTTCAATTTATAAATCTATATTCGCTCTGTGCACCTATAAAAAAAGTAGCGTCGCATCACATTGCGACGCCCATATGTGAGTTTTTGAAATATGTTTTATCACCAACAACGCTGTGTATTTAACGCTGTATAACCCCCTATCACCCTCAAACCAAATTTGCCCGAAATCTTCGATGAGAAACGGCTAGATGAAATATTTTCGGAGTGAGGCATATTGGTAAATATGCCGCAACGACTAAAACACGAGATCAATCGTTTATCGCAAAAAAGCTTTCAAAATATCCCCTAACAAAAACACCACAAATTTGCCCGGATATTTTGATGAGAAACGCTTAGATGAAATATTTTCGAAGTGAGACGTACTGGCAAGTACGTCTCAGCGACTAAAATATGAATCAAGCGTTTATCGCGAAGAGGCCCGCAAATTTCTAATTATGCCATCAAGATGTACTGAGTCTGCGACCGTATACACCTCATCGCTCTTATCCCCATTTTTTCCAAAATAAATCCCGGTGCCGGCGGTTGAAGTGTCAACAACCTCCCTGCCGCTCGAAACATGCACAAACTTTAAACCCAAATCCTTGATAAGCTCTATTGTATTCTCCCGAACTCCTCCCGAAATAATCTCCGGCTTTTCCAAAGTCAAAAGCTCGCGAATAACATCTTGCCCGTCGACGAGAGAATTGCCGCCCTTCGTAAGAATCCTTCTCACTCCGATTTCGGAAAGCTTCCTTGCAGCGGACATCTTGTCCTTCACAACCTCAAACGCCCTGTGAAACACAACATCCATATCGCCCGCCTTCTCGCAAAACCTCTTTGAAAACTCAAAATCTACAGTCCCGTCTGCATTAAGCGCACCAAAAACAACACCTTGCGCCCCGGCTCTTCGAAACGTCTCAACATCTCGAAGCATAACCTCCTTGTCGAAATCCGAATAACAAAAACCCGCAGCACGCGGCCTAACCATCGCCATAGTCGTGATCCCCCTCTCGAGGACCGCCTCCAAAAGCCCGATCGACGGAGTAATCCCCCCAACCTCAGTCAAAGAAACAAGTTCCACCTGATCCGCCCCGGCCTTTATCGCCGTAACCGCAGATTCTAATGAATCAACACAAACCTCAATAATCATAAAACACCTCTCTATTTTGAATTTTTATCTATATAAATTATAACATTCATAGTTTTATAAAACAAATACTTTTGAAATTATGTAACAAAAAAGAGAGTGCAAAACTCTCTTTCGATTTTTACTATATTATTTTACGGTTTTTGTTATGCTTGGCATAATATTTAACAATGACTGATAGCTGTCAACGTCATGATAAACAACATCCTCTGTTGAAATTTCATTGAAAAGTTTCTTTGCACATTTAATTTTAGCAAGCTCTATTGGTCTAAGCTCCATACTTTCCATAGTTCCCTTTGTCTCTGCAATGAAAAATATATGCTTTACAGAACCTTGATTAAATGCAATCGCCCAGTCCGGATTATAATTGCCGACAGGTGTCGGAATTGAAAATCCACTTGGAAGTTTTGCATAGACACACACTTCATCTGCCCCTTCCAAATCCCTTGCAAATTTCTTTTCAACTGATTCTTTTCCCGTTCCGTCTGTCACTACATAAGGTTGAATGTGTTTCTTAGCTAGTATTGTTCTGTCAATGTTTATATTGCTGTCTGCTGTGAAAATTGAAGAATCATACTTGCCTTCAATCTCGTTATAATAAATATGTTCGACAATCATCGTTGCCTTTTGCTCTTTTATTAACCTTGAAACATTGCTTATAAATTCTTCCGGATTTTTCTTGTACAAGTTAAACCTGTTAACATCAATTCCCGACAAAATTCGTGCAACAGTTCTTCTGGTAAGAACAGTTATATCGGCAACATTTCCAACCAAGTCATATTTAATACCGCTCGGTAAAATTGTTTCAATAGTATTTGTGCTCGACTTCGCATCTTTAAAAGAATAGTTTCCTTCAATATCATGCACAGAAATCGCATCTTTTTGCTCTGAAATTTTCATCGTGTATTGCAATGGACTTACTCGTAAATTTTCATTAATTGCTATAATCGATTTTTTAATCAATTCCTCAGAGTCGAAATCAACCTTGTAAATATACTTGTGGTTAATATACTTCCACAATGTTTGGAATTCCTTTTTGTAGAAGTTGTCATTCAAATCATTTTTATAAATCGTTGTCTCATGATCGTTTCCGTACATATCTTCAAATGCTTTTGCATTAAATACTGATTGAATAAGTTTATGAATTCCATATTCCATCGGCTTAAGCTTTTCCGGCATCGGAGCAAATTTATGGTTTTCATAATCGGCATGGTACTTGTCGGTTACATAATCTTCTCCATCATCGCTCACATAATCATTTTTTACCATGTATTGGTAAATCATATTTGCATCCTTGCTGTCGAGGACATAACTTTTTCCGTCGACCATAATGTTTTTGCCGGCGAAATAGTCTACGCTTGCATGTTTAGGTCTATCTCTCAATTCTTTCTTGGTTTGCTTTTGCAAATCATCAACAAAAGATTCATAACTTTCACTTGCAATAACGGTCAGCTTGTTTATATCATGAACTCTGCTTCCCAAAGTTTCATAGTCCATCCTCGAGCCGTTTTTATCCACACATATTCTTAAACCTCTGCCGACTTCCTGCCTCTTCAAATTTTCGCTGTCGCTTTTCTTCAGAGTGCAAATTTGAAAAATGTTTGGATTGTCCCATCCTTCTCTCAACGCTGAGTGCGAAAAAATAAAACGCGTCGGCTCTTCAAAGCTAAGTAGCCTTTCTTTATTTTTCAAAATTAAATCATAAGCGCTGATGTCGTCGGATAAACCTGTTCTCAAAATTTTACCGTCAATTGATTGACCTGTCTTTTTATCGATAGAAAAATATCCGTTATGTGTTGACCTCACATCTATACTTTTCAAATACTTCACATAATCCGTTTCAAACATATTTTCATAGTCTTCCAAAACAGAATTGTATTCTTCTTCGAATATTTGGGCATATTCCCCCAAAAGCATTTCGCCGTCTTCTCCATATATTCTATATTTTTTGACTTCGTCTATAAAAAATAGAGAAAGAGTTTTTATCCCTTTTTTAAATAACACTTCTTCTTTTTGGAAATGCGACTTTATAGTCTCCCTAATCTGTATGCGACGTAAAAAGGATTCATTTGAATCTCCAACAACATCACCCTTGTAAATCTTTTCACCGTTTGTAAATGTAATGCTATCCTCAATAGGATTTATCTCCGCAATCCTGTAGCCCTTGTACTGCTCCATATTTTTTGAATTTTCATATAAACTGTCATCTGTACTGAAAATTCTTCGCACACGCTTAACTCCGCTTAAATATTTAACTTCAAATTCAATCCTTGCACGTGGAGGTTTTTTCGGGTCTATAATAATCTCATCCAAATACAAATATCCTTCCGTACCTGTCAGATTTTTTGCAGTAAAGCCTTTTACCTGAATCTTTTTTACAAGTTTTTGGTTATAGGCATCAACCGCATCCAGTGCATAGACAAGATTGTGCTTTGTGCTGTGTGTGGCTGAATAGTTTAGTGAAAAAAGCGGATTAAAGTTCGATAGAGCCTTTTGCGTTTGAGCTCCGCCCATCTTTTGCGGTTCGTCAAGAATCAATATCGGATTGTTCGCCTTTATTACGTCAATCGGTCTTCTACTGTTGAATTCATCACGTTCACTATAAATAATTCTGGCAGCATTTGTATTTCCACCTTCTTTAAAAGTGTTAAACGCCTGCATGTTTATTATCATAACATTTATTCCGGCATTGCTCGAAAAATAATCCAGTTGGTTTAGGTTTGAGCTGTCGTACACAAAATACCTGATTTTCTTTCCATATTGTTGCATAAAATGCTCTTCAGTCATTTCAAAAGACTTCTTTACACCTTCACGAATTGCGATTGAGGGCACCACAACAATAAACTTTGACCAACCATATTTTTTATAAAGCTCATACATAGTCTTTATATAAACATAGGTCTTTCCGGTTCCCGTCTCCATCTCAACGTCAATGGAACAGTTTCCTATTCCTTTCACAAGTTCATCCGACATAAATAAATTATTTTCTCTTTGAACTTTTTTTATGTTTTCCAAGAGTTTTTTGCTATCAATCATCAACCTTTCATTTTTAAATCCGGTTTCAGAAATTTTCTCATCAAAATAACTTGGTGCATGCATCATCATGCAACCATTGTTGTAATTATGTCCAATGTCTCTACGATATGAAGTCATATTGACAAACGGCTGCCCCTCAAAACAATCCACCACGCTCTGTACTGCATTTGTTTGATATTCTTGTATTTTAAAATTGAATTTCATCTTACAATACCCTTCGAACTGTATCCGGACTTATTTCTTTGAAAATCTGCTCAAAATTCGTCAAAAGGCTGTCATCGTGCATTGACCTGTCGGTAATAACAGCATAAGACGGCTTTTTCCTTGCAATTTGTTTAACCAAATCCGTGTCGATGTTTTTGTCGAAACAAGCAATCAAAAAATCATCTTCAACACTGTAACATCTTTTGCCATAGACTGAAAATTCATCAATCTTACTCGATATTTCAATCCCCAGATCCAACATAACTTGGAAAATCAAATCCAAATCGGTTCTATCTTTTTTGACATTTTCATGCATTGAAGATAGCATATCTTGTTGGAGTTTCAACGGATTGTAGTAAACATCTTCCATATTTGAAGAATCGACCTTTAAAACCCTAAACCCAATATCCAAATCTTCAATGCCCTCTTGGTCTTTAAAGTCCTCTTTTATTTTTTTGCCTGCACGACGGATGCGTTCTTTACCAATTTCACAAATGTTTTTATATCCTGCCTTGTAGGCTTCTGATTTTTCATCTGTCTCCTCTTGGAGTTGGACCATAATAAATTGGCGGTTACCCCCATCTTCTGCGTTTAATTCCATCACTGAATGAGCCGTTGTTGCAGAGCCAGAAAAGAAATCTATAACTATTGAATCTTTATCCGAATATAACTGAACACATCTTTTTATTAAATCTACAGATTTAGGGTAATCAAAATACATTTTGTCATCAAATAATTCTTTTAGCTTTTTGGTTGCCTCTTGGCTATGTCCAACCTCTGTGTACTTCCATATCGTCATTGGTGTTATTCCTTGTTTTACATTTGCTAAAAATCTTTTTTGTCTTGGCACTCCACCTCCATCTGACCCAAACCAGACCTCATTATTTGCTAACATTTCTTTAAATTTAGACTCAGATACCCTCCATGATCTTCCATTAGGCGGCAAACAAACTTGTCCTTTTGGATTTATTATTTCATATATATTACTCTCAACTGCTGGCCCAACAGAAAAATCTCCGGATTGCCAGGGTCCTCTTGTGTCATTGTCTGGATTTATATATCTATCATCCGCGTCCTTTGATCTTGGTAGTCCATTGGAAATACAATAATCAATGTTCTTTGAATATACAATAATGTAATCATGACTTTCTGAAAAGTGTTTCTTTAAATTAACTGGTGCAAAAGCTCTTTCCCAAACTACTTGTGCTAAAAAATTTCTTTCACCAAATATCTCATCGCAAATTTTCTTTAAATTTTCCTGTTCATTATCATCTATGGAAATAAAAATAACCCCATCATCAGACAAAAAATTCCTTGCCATTTTTAATCTGGGATACATCATATTGAGCCAATCAGTATGGAAACGACCATTACTTTCTGTATTTACAAAAAGATGGTTGCCTTCCTCATCAAACTGTGAGCTTCTGTCCATATACTCGTCAATGTCTATAGAAAAGTCATCATTATAAACAAAGTCTTTGCCCGTATTGTATGGGGGATCAATATAGATCATCTTGACCTTGCCCAGATAGGTTTCTTGTAGAATTTTTAAAACTTCAAGATTGTCTCCTTCAATATAAAGATTTTTGGTCGTATCAAAATTAACGCTATCCTCAACACAAGGTCTAAGAGTGTTTGTAGTTGGAGCGTTGGCTGCAATTATGGATTGTTTCTTTTCCGGCCAGGTAAATTCATATCTTTCCGTTTTACCTTCAATGACTTTTGTAGAAATTTCCTGTTCGAGTTTATCCTTGTCTATTGCTCGCACAACGTTGCCATCTTCGCCAATAGTTTCCGTAACAATATTCGGAAATAAATCCATTAATTTCTTCAGATTTTCATCCGCCATATTAGGCGTTTGCATGTCCATCTTGTCCATAATTCTCCTCCAGTTCCTTTTCTAATCTCTTAACTTCCTTGTGTAGGTCAAATTTCTTTTTTGCCTGACTTTCTTTTTTAATCTTGTTTTTAAGGGTGGTAATTTGCTTCTCTATTTTTTCCTTTTCAATAGCCTGCACAATTGCGTCGTCAACAGTTATATCTTTTTCTACATCCAAGTCTCCGATTTGTATCAAAAAATTATCCCAGACATCTTTAAGGTCCACGCCTTTTATTTGAAGTCTGAAATAATCTTCCCAATTGCTTTTAATGAGTTTTATATTATATGCTACCAGTTGATATTTGCCCTCATAGCTGAGAACGGCAATTGTATTTCGTTGAAATAGTTTTAGTATTATTTCAATGTTTTTATCGTCATATTCTTCCGTTTTAAGCTCTACCAAAATGAAAAAAATTCTATTGACATCTTTAGATTCTCTAATATTTATTGTCTTTGTAGAGATTTCATTTATTACATAAAGCCTGCTTATATCTCTTTCAAAAGCAGCTTTTCTCGGTCCTTTGAAAATCTTTTCAAACCTTTGATACAAAAGGTTTTTCGGGATTTGTTTTTTTAAACCTGTTTCTTCAGGAAGCCCAAACATTTTATTCCCCTCTTATTACAAGAAAGCTTACAAGCTCAAAGTCATCGAGACCTTTTATATCCTCGTCGAAAAAGCTTACGTCTTTTCCCTTTATAAAGTTTTCTATATTGTTTTCATCTTTAGCTTCAATGATTGACGAAATGGCATCGCCCAACAGAGCTGAATATTTTTTCATATTCCTGCCGTCTTGTGTTTCTTTGTTGTATTTTTTGTATAAATCCTTATCTATTTCAGTTTTGCCCTTGCATAGATATCTAAATGTATCCAAAAGTTTTTTAGGAGACAGATGACCTATAATAGTTGAGCCGGTTTCATCAACATAAACCATATAAAATGGGTGCAATCTATTTTTGCTATTTATATTTATTTCATTTCTGAGATTTTTTAATACAAATATAACACCTGCCGGCTCACGCTCTGTCGATTTTACAACTGCATTCATTCCTCTCGGTGCATTTTCTATTTCCGGATGGAGTTTTATATATTCCATTATGTCCGCCCGGAATGTATCAAGATTTAAATCGGTTATATTGATACTGCTCGACATTTCTTCCAAATCGACAACTTCTTCCTGCATTCTTTTCAACTGTTCTTTTCTGTATGCCAAATCATTAATTTCTTCAGGCGTTAGTATATTGTCGTCGCCTGTTGCTGTCATATCTACAATTTTCATTCTGGTTTCAACTCTTTCCTTGAGGTCGATATACTCATCAAGTGTCATATTTGGCCAGAAGTTTACAAGTTGAATTACTTCATTTTCGCTTCCAATTCTATCTATTCTTCCAAATCTTTGAATTATTCTAACAGGGTTCCAATGAATATCATAATTTATTAGATAGTCACAATCTTGAAGGTTTTGCCCCTCAGATATACAATCCGTTGCAATGAGAATATCTATATCTATATTTTTATTTTTCTCCAATAAATCTCTTTCTTTGGAAATTGGCGAAAAGCACGTCAATATATCATTGAAATCAGACTTTAGCCCTTTTACTGTGTTCGCATTTCTAAATCCTGTAACAAGTGCGCTTTCCAGATTGTATTTTTCCTTTACATATTTATTCAAATTGAGATATAAATATTCAGCAGTGTCTGCAAATGCGGTGAAAATCAAAACTTTTTTATTGCCCGCATTGATAGGATTCTTTATCTTCTCATCAATTGTTTCCTTTAGACAAAGTAGTTTTGTATCATATTCCGGACTAATATCCGCTATCATAGAAATCAACAACTCAAGATTTTCTTTATCTCTTTCAAGGTCTTTTCGCCATGATTCATAATCCATATCCTCAAGTTCTATTTTTACTTTTCTGCCTATGAAAAAACCGTCTTGTTCAATATCATCTTCGTCATAATCGGTTCCAGTATAATCTTTTACTTCAATCGAACTCTGTTTGCCGAAATGGTAATCGTCTATCGTAGAGATTGTATCTGTAATTAATTTGTGTATGCTTGTTAATGTAATCCTGAATGAATATACTGAACTTTCCAGTCTTTTCATAAGATTTATAAACATCAATCTTCTTATCCCGATTTCACGCCCGATTTGTGTAAGTCTACCTGAAGATTTTTTTGAATCATATTTTTCTTCATATTTTTTCATTTTGCTCGGAAGTATAAACTTCGTAGGCGTATAAATGGTCAAATATAAAGAATTAAGCTGATCAGCTATTTCTTCATAGCTTATTCCCTGTTCCAGCTCAGTTAAACCCGGACTTTTTGAGATTGGTTTATTACGCTTTGGGAAATTCCCAATATCTTTTGTATCATAATAGGTTTGAATTTGTTTTCTGGACCTTGCGATGGTCACGCTGTCCAAAACTTTAAAGAAATCAAAATCCAGCATATCCAAAAGTTTTTCGGACGTCCTATCAATCGGCTCAAATTTACACCACTCATTGTATGCCGCTTGAGCTTGTCTGAATATTGTATTTATTGAATTTTTAGTGTCTAATTCATCTTCTATATTTGTACTGTCGCCTTCATATGCGAGAGCAATTTGATTTCTAAGGTCATTAAACTTGTTATTAACAGGAGTTGCTGAAAGCATAAGCACTTTTGTCTTTACACCTTTTTTTATAACTTGATTCATAAGTTTCAAATAACGATTTTCTTTTTCATCTTCACCTGAAACTTTTCCACCGTTTCTAAAGTTGTGCGATTCATCAATTACAACTAAGTCAAAATTGCTCCACATAATATTTTCGAGATTTTTTCCATTAGAAATTCCATTTTCTCTGCCAAGGTCTGTGTGGTATAAAACAGTATAATTGAATCTATCTTTTAAAACCGGATTGTTGTAATACGGTTCTCTAAATGTGTTCCAGTTTTCAGAAAGCTTTTTTGGACACAACACAAGAACAGACTTGTTTTTTAGCTCATAATATTTCATTACAGCAAGTGCAGTGAATGTTTTACCAAGCCCGACAGAGTCCGCCAATATACATCCGTTATATGTTTCAAGTTTATTTATTATAGATAAAGCAGCATCCTTTTGAAAGTTGTATAACTTGCTCCATATAACAGTCTCTTTTAAATTTATTTTTTCATTTACAATATTATCTTCAGAAAGATTTTCTACAAATTCTTTAAATATATTATAAATAGTCACAAAATATAAGTAATCCGGTGTGTTTTCATTATAAACTGTTGAGATGCTTTCGATAATTGTTTCTGTAACATCCTCAACAATTTCTTTGTTATTCCAAATATGACTGAACTGCTCGATATATTCCAGAGTATTGGTTGCATCGAGCTTATTTATATAATATGGAATGGATTTATTTGCATCGACTCCAAGGTCTTTAGTTGTAAAGTCATATATTGGTGAATAAGTATTATTATCAGCAATCATATATCCGGGAAGATGTTCATTTGAAATATTTGATTTGAATGTAACTTTATTCCTAATCCATTCTGCGCACTCTTTTGCAATTGCTTTTTGTGTCAATTCATTTTTGAGTTTTACTTCGAAATTTGTCCCAAATAGATTTTGCTCTCTTGTATGTCTCGGTATGTAAAATTCTCTCTTTTCCTTTTTTGTAGAACTTTTTATAAATGTCGGGCTATTAAAAATAAATCTTAGCTCATCAATTTTTTCAAGTTCATTTTTGAGCTCGGCAAAAGCATAGATAGAAAAACTTGCCGCAATAATAGAGAGTCTACTGCTTTCTTTTATGTCAGATTTTAGTTCATCTATTAATTTTACTTCATTATTGTTAATAACTTTCATAACCCTCAACTCCGAAACCTAGTCATGTATAATTATAACATAAAAATGACTTTGTTTCCATTTTGTAGTATAGAATTTTTCTATAGTGATTAAATTTAAGTTTTTTTAAGTTGTGGATTTAAAAAATAAAAAGCATATATACTCCTGCAATTTTAAAATATTATTCTATCCTACACCAAAAAAGCGATGCACACCGCACCGCTTTTAAATATTTATTTAATTCTATGTCCAAGTTTCATTTCTTAAAAGTTCTGCAATTGTTTTTACATCGGGCAGTTCATTAGTTTTCAGTATTTCCGCTAAATCGAAGATTCTAGCACCCATTGAGCCCCCTTTGGAAATTTTTCTAAAATCTGTTTCATAAAACTTTTCAACAAAGAAATATCTGTGTTTATAATCTTTGAGATTATAGCCATATGATTTGCCATCCTCTATCGCCTTGTCAATCACTTTCTTTCTATCTTCAGTTAATTCTCCAAATTCAACTTCATATTCCAGTCCATTGCCCTCATCAACCGCCGTAATGCGAGCGCAAACTTTTCCGATATAGCGAAGACTTTTTTGCGTGTAAAGACCTACATAATCGTGTGGACGAAATCCTCTTTCAGCACGATCATAGTTGACATTATTTGCACTGTTGAATTTTATAGTTGTGCCCGCAGGTCTCATTCTTAAAATTTTCCAAGAATCGTCATATGCTATAAGTCCGTCGTTGTAGCAATATTCTCTATAATCTTCTAAAATCTCATGCATTTCGTAATCTCTTTCTTCAATAACAGCCTCAATTGCCTCTGCAAGCAATATGAATGTAGTATTTATATGAATTATATTTGTTTTATGTTCTTTATTGTATTCTTCCAAATCTTGCTGAATATCTTCATATTTTTTCTTATCCATCAATTCGGTGGATAGTGTAATGAGAATTTTAGTGCTTTCGTTTCCAAAACTTTCCAAGTGATTATGAAGTTGATCTTTGTAGAACCAATCTCCAATTTTTGTCTCAACTACAATTTTAAATCCCTCTTGAGTTATTGTTGCATCCGGCACACTTGCCTTGCTTCTTTCCTGAATTCTAAAAATCGGTTCCAACTCAAAATCGGACTCAACAAACGCTTGTAAAAAAGTATAGAATTTTGTCGGTGAGTATGAATAAAGCCTCGAAAGCAAAAGCATTGTATTTGCCGTTGCAACGTTTTCTTTTTGATGATATCTTTGAAAATAATGTATTTTCATAATCTGTCTCCTTTTTATTTCTTTAAATCTTGTTGAATTTCTTCTTTTCTCAATTCTTCATATTTTTTCAGAGTCATACCGCTTTCTGTTTTCCAATAAATTCTTCCGTTCATACTGGCGCCAATTATAAAAGATGCTGCATATGATGCACTTCCGAATAAATAGTCTTTTGTGATTCTCCCGTCTACTATTTCTCCTTGCTCCATGGCTTTTTCTCTCATATTCTTAAGACTTTCAGGTAACGTTTCCGCGCTTTCCGCAACAATCATACTTCCTTTTAAAACTACAAATCCTTCAGATGTCTTTTTACATCTTGCTTTTATCTCATGTCCCTCTTTTTTTGTTTTTATAGTTAAATATAAATCCAGTTCTTTATCATCTGTCGAATTGTTTGTTATTATATTTGTTTCCTCTTCATTTTTCAATATAGGCACAAAAATTTTATATCCAAGAACTCCAATAACCATCTTGGAGTATTCAATAAAATCTTCCAACTCGGATTCTTTTTCTTCCGTTACGTTTCCTGCATTTGGGTCATTTGCATTTCTTACTATATATCTGCCCGCTTGTTTTGCAAGATTTGTGAATCGATTTTCCAGATAGCTTATTTCCGTCGGACCAAAAGAATTGTTTTGAGTTGTGAGAATAACTGCGTCATTAAACATACTCACATCGCTCAGATGTTCAACAACTCTATATAGTATTCCTTCCCCGTTTTTTCTTATTCCGGCTTGTCCCACATAGACGTCATCGTCGCCATTTTCATCTTTCCCAAACAAAAAATAAACTCCGCTTTGCTTTAAATCTTGACGTTCTTTACATTTTTCCAAATATGAATTCGGGATCTTAAATGCCAACCCTGTCCAGTTTGCAACGGTGCATTTGATTCTTCCTCCAACATCTCCGTCCATTAAAAATAAATTGAAATTTTTACTCTTGCCCATGTTTTATACTCCTTGAAAATATATTCTTTAAAATAATTATATCACTGTACTTTATATAAAACAACGGAACATTTCATCTCAAATCTTTCTATTGACTTTAAAAAATCATAGTGCTATAATTTTTATAGGTTGATTTATCGTGATAAATTAAAACATATCGAATGATTTACTTAAATAAGAGGTTTATTATGGAGAAGTTTCTTTACAATTTAAAATTAATCTACAACAAGTACAAGGTTATTGACAGTCTTAAATCGGATTTTAATGTTTTTGATTTGATTATAAATCCATACGACGAGGTGCATTTGCATTCAAGGATGATTTATTCAATTTTGACTGAGCGCAAGTTTCAAAAGCAATTTTTGATGAGTTTTTTAAACTCTATCGATGTCAGTTTGTCGGACGATGTTTCTTTTTCTGATTTAAAAAATATTAGCGTCGAAAAAGAGAAGGCTATTTCAAACGGACGAGTCGATTTGTTTATTTCTTTTAAGATAAAAAATATTTATTACAATGTCTTAATTGAGAATAAGCTTCTTGCCTGTGACCAGCCCGAGCAAATAAACAGGTATTTAAGTTATATGAATTCTTTTCCGAATGCCAACAATTATGTTTGTTATTTGACTTTAGACGGCTCCGCTCCGTCGGAGGATAGTACAAAGCGTTCGGATGAAATTAAGCTTATTTCGTATGATAGCGAGATTATGAATTGGATTGAGGAATGTATTAAGATTGCTTCAAGAGAACCCGGCGTAAGAGAAGTTCTTATTCAATATTCGAGTTTGTTGGAGAGGTTAACCGGAAAGGATGTGGATTTTATAATGGAACTTAAAGAATATTTGCTTAAAGACCCTGAAAATTTTATTATTGCAAATAGTATGATTCCTGCACTTAATGATGCAAAAGCGGAGTTGCAGTTCAGATTTTGGACTAAGCTCGAAGAGTCTTTGGATTTGATGTTTGAGAATTTTCCCAATATCAATTATAAAAAAATGAATATAAATAAAGATTTAGGACATTTACATCAATTTTATACGAAATCAGAAGTCAACGATCTTTATAAAAGCAGAAGTAGTGGGTGTTACGGTATAAATTATAGCTTAGATGCAACAAAATATATCGGAGATGTGCTTTTTAGAGTTGAGTGCAACAAACCTGACGGTGTTTATTATGGACTAAAGAAAATGAAAGAAAAAAAGATAGATGAAAGTTCTGAGGAATATAAGATATTTTCGGAGAAATTTAAACCTAAAGAATTTAAAACTTCGCCATGGTGGTTTGTTTGGAAGTATATAAATATTAACGGCAATAGACTTGATTTTCTCAACATGGACAAAGATTTATCCTATGTGCTTTTTGACGAAAGTAAACTGGATGATTTTATAAAGAGCATTACAAGCGATATAGATTCATTTATACATTTGATTATTGAATAATCTGACTTATTTATATGCGATGATTGCTTCTCGCATATTTATAAAATAAAATTCCATTTTGAAAGGAGTCAGTATGAGCAGGTTAAACAAATCTTTTTTCCAAACTCTTAAAAACAAAAGCGTGGTTTTTAAGGAAGTGAACGGCGGTGAAGACGTCAGGATTCAAGTTGTCGACAGATTCGGCGATTACAAGGTCGAAGTTTTAAAGAGAAAGGCAAATATTCACGACACAATAAGAGTTAAGTTTGTGAATGTCGGTGCGGACGTAAAACTCGAAGTTGTCGACAGACACGGTGATTTTTCAATTTTTATGGAATAGTGCCAAAAAAGCGATGCATGATAGCACCGCTTTTATTTGTCTTAAATTTTAGCATCTATATCCGTTGTACGCTCCGACGTCTCTGATGATGTTTCGAATCAGAGGTGCAATTTTTTCGTACATATATTCTTTGCCGCGCCCCTTTGCCCTTTGTTGAGGGTGCCAGGTATAAATGATAAGTCTGTTGTTATCCCAAATGTAGAAGACGTCTTTTGAAACTTGAGTCCATTCGAAATGTTCTCTTTCGAGAATTTCTTCAGCAAAAATGTTTCCCGTGCCGCAACATATCACAATGTCCGGGTCATATAGTTCGAGCTCTTTTTTGATGTTTTCTTTGTCGTCTCTTGCAAATTTTGCAATAACTTCATCGTCAGATTCTGCCCCGCCCGGTGTCTTTTTAAGATTGATCACGCTTATCGGTGCAAGATATTTTTTCCTTTTTTTCTCATCGATATCTTCCACTTCATCGAAAGATTTTCCAAACAATATTCCGGCTGTCCATCTGGAAACGACGTTCCAAGTTGCACCACATGCCCCTTTCTTTATAAAGTCTGTAAGTGACCATTTGAAGCCGTCAATGGAGTTCACTTCTTTTAAAATACATGCGATTTTAAGAGGTGCTGCAGCATATTGTCTGAAATTTACAATTCCGTCCGAGATGAAGCAATCGTATTTCTTGTTCCATTCCTTAAAGAGCTCGCTTTCAGCTTCAGAAAAACGTTCCGCTTCGCATTTATTTATTATATAGAGCTTGATGATTATGCGCACAATCGCATCTTTTGAAAACTGCATAGTTATGCCTGAGAGATATTTCCCGAGACTCGAGTTCAGATTGCTGAAATCATAAGTCTTGCCGAACGAAAGTTCCCTTGCCACTTCCGCCGCTTTTTCGATTTCATATCCGTTTTCCAGCAAAGCTTTAAAGACGTCCTGTCTGTTTGTCGGGTAGATATGCTTTATCGAATCGTCCGAAAATTCTTTATTTTTTATCTCAAGCTTATTGTCTTCCCTTCCTCTAAAATAAACAACATCATCAAACGACTTCACTTTTTTAAGCATTGCTGTGGTTCTTTCGTATTCATCTTTCGGCACATTTCTTAAAATCTTAGAATCCAAATATCTCATCTTCATAAAAGATTTTATCGCAAACTCTCTTAACTCATCCGCTTCCTCAGCTTCATACCATCCCATTTTGTATTTGAAATCTACAAAAGCGATTGAGGTGTCACAAAAACTTATTTTTTCTTGTTCACTCACAACTTCAGGTTTAAAAATACGACTTTCGATATAATTTCTCTTTTCATATTTAAGTTCAAATTTCTTTTTAATGAGCTCAATAACTTTGTCTTTGTGCTTGTCGTCAATCTCAGTTTCCATATAAAACGGTTCATTTTGGTGGATTGTATAATCTTCCGGAATATCAAAACCGTCTCTTACAAATCCATCTTTATCCGGCAAATCAACGCCATAGTTTTTTGAGCCGTCAAAAATGATTTCCTTTGTATTTCTGTTGTAATAATGGGCAGGCATCGGATTTACAACACTAAGCCCCAACAAATACAACACGAGGAGCGACCCTTCGGATACAAAAAACTGATTTTCTCCAACGAGTTCCTTCACCTCAACAAGTGTCTCGATTTCATTAAATCGCTCTGTCCTTTCGAGAAAATCGAGTTCCTTTTGAACTCTTTCTCTCACATAATCACATCCCGGATATTTATCCGCCGCAATTTCTTCAACTAATCTTCTAATTTCCATATTATCCTCCTTTGAGCAGAAATAGCAACATATTAAAAGACTTCATTAGGCTAAATCCATAAATCTTTGTTATATAAATTTTACCCATCGCATAAATCAAAATCACAAAATTTACATCAGATTTTATTTAAATTATCTTAATAAGATTTCGTATTTTTGACCTATATCTTTAGTGAAAAACATACAAACTTTCGATTGATTTTCAAAAGTTATTGCTTATTTCTGCTCCGCAGATATAAACCTTTTTTTCTCAAAAAAAACTCCGGAATTTTAAATTTATTTTACTTTTCCACTAAAAAAGCGATGCCCTGCCGCACCGCTTTTAATTATTTATTCATTATTAAACTTCTTCTAGTTTTTTAACCCAACCACATCATTATTATGCAAAGAATTTTTCCATGTCTTCATCGGCGGTTGTTCTTTGTGCTATGCCGAAGTTTTCTACAAGTACGTTCACGACGTTTTCGCTCAAGAATGCCGGAAGTGTCGGTCCGAGATGGATGTTTTTGATGCCGAGTGAAAGAAGTGCAAGGAGCACTATTACAGCTTTTTGTTCATACCATGCGATGTTGTAGATTATTGGAAGTTCGTTTATGTCGTCAAGTCCAAATGCATCTTTTAGAGCAAGTGCAATCATCGCCAAGCTGTATGAGTCGTTACATTGTCCCGCATCCAATACTCTTGGAATTCCCCCTATGTCGCCGAGGGCAAGTTTGTTGTAGCGATATTTTGCACATCCCGCTGTCAATATTACGGTGTCTTTCGGGAGTTTTTCCGCGAATTCCGTGTAGTAGTTTCTTTCTTTGTGTCTTCCGTCGCATCCGCCCATTACTACGAATTTTTTTATAGCGCCTGTTTTTACCGCGTCTATGATTTTATCTTTTAGAGCGAGCACTTGGTTGTGGGCAAATCCGCCGACAATTGTGCCTGTTTCAATTTCTGTCGGAGGCTCACATGTTTTTGCTTGTTCAATCAAAGCCGAGAAGTCTTTTTTGTCTCCGATTCCCCCCGAGATGTGCTTTATATCTGCAAAACCCGCAGCACCTGTTGTCCACATTTTGTCTTTATATGAATCTTTTGGCGGAACGATACAGTTTGTCGTCATTAGTATCGGTCCGTTAAAGCTTTCAAATTCCTCTTTTTGTTTCCACCAAGCGTTTCCATAGTTGCCGACGAAGTTATCATATTTTTTAAATTTCGGATAGTAGTGCGCAGGAAGCATTTCCGAATGGGTGTATACGTCGACTCCCGTTCCTTTTGTTTGCTCCAACAACTCTTCCAAGTCTCTCAGGTCGTGTCCGGAGACAAGTATGCCTGGATTATTTCTAACACCGATATTTACATCTGTGATTTCCGGATTGCCATAGGCTTCAGTGTTCGCTTTGTCAAGAAGAGCCATCGCTTTCACACCATATTCGCCCGTCTTTAAGGTTAGAGCAATCAAATCATTAATGCTGATTGAATCATCCAAAGTTTTCGAGAGAGTTTCTTGTATAAACACATCCACTTCTTCATCATCTTTAAGAAGCATGTTTGCGTGGTTCATATAAGCAGCCATGCCTTTCAGACCATAAGTGATAAGTTCCCTCAAAGATCTCTTGTCATCATCTTCGGTTGATAGAACGCCGACTGCATTGCTTGCAGCTTTTATCTCATATTCATCTTCATTGCCTTGCCATAGAGCTGCATCGGAGAGTCCATCCTTTGATTCGAGTTTCGAAAGAAGTTTAGCCTTTTTCTCCAATGTATAAGTGATGGCATCGATAATCGCTTTGCGGTCGAAGTTTGCATTTGTAATCGTTATAAAAAGATTGTGTGTGACAAGATGATTTATAGTTGCGCAAGGATTTTTTCCCTCAGCTCTTAATCTTGTAGTAATTTCAGAAAGCCCCTTTGTCACATAGACAAGAAGGTCCTGCATAAGAGCAACTTCCGGTGTCTTTCCGCACACTCCTTTGACTGTGCAGCCTTTGTTATTTGCCGCTTCTTGGCATTGGTAGCAAAACATATTATAATCCATAATTTTCCCCCTTAAATCTTTTAAACATAAATTGATTCCGGCATATTTTGCCTTAATCATTATGTTGGTAATGTAAACACTTTTATAGTATATTTTTTAATTTACCGAGTTTAGAGATTTTTAATGTCATAACAGAAAATCTATTCATAAAAATTCTCATGCAATAACTTCCCTTTATTTCTCAGTCTATATGTATTATAATATAGTTAAATTATGTTGTATGTTGTTATAACAACGAAAGGTGGATTTATGGATTATAAATTTTTATCTGAAACAAATTTGTTTAGAGGTCTGAGTGAAGATGATATAAAAAATGTTCTCCCCTGCCTACGACCGGTTGAAAGAAACTACAAGAAGAACGAGATTGTTCTTAATAGAGGCGACGTTACCGATAAAATTGGTATGGTTTTAAAGGGCGGCGTAAATATTTTTGTGGCTTCATATTGGGGACAAGGTCAAATCTTCGGGCACGTAAATCCCGGCGAAATTTTTGCAGAAAATTACGCAGCAATCCCCGGCAAAGAACTTCTTTGCGATGTTATCGCCAATCATGATTCCGAAATTCTTTTCTTTGATTTCTCCGCCCTTGTTAAAACTTGCCAAAAATCATGTCCGTACCACAATGAGCTGATTTTAAATCTTATAAGAATTGCCGCAAGAAAAAATCTGCTCTTCTCGAATCGAATGATCCACACCAGTTCAAAGTCGATTAGGGGTCGCATAAGTTCGTATTTGTCCGAGCAGGCAACCATAAACAACAGCAATCTCTTTTCAATTCCATTTAACCGCCAGGAGCTTGCCGACTATTTGAATGTTGACAGGTCAGCGCTCTCAAACGAGCTAAGCAAGATGCAGTCGGAAGGTCTGTTGGAGTTTTATAAGAATTCTTTTAAGTTAAACAAAAAATAAAATTCTCTATAAATGAACACCCCCTTAAATCCGAAAACGGAAATAAGGGGGTGTTTTATTGAGCTAAAGAGCCAAATGTTTTTTTATTCCTTCCATATTTTGCACAAGTTCCATTGTGCCAAGGTATGTGCCGTTTTTATCTCTTACGGCAAAATAAGATACAAGAAAATCTCCTTCTTTTTTATTCATATAGACCTCAACTTTGTCGCGAGCTCCGGACTTAAAATCGCCAATAATTGCACGCACCATCGGCTCAATCTTCGGCGGATGACATGAAAAAACATCCCTTCCAAGTGCCATTGACGGTCGTTTGAAGACCTTAGGAACTTCGTTGAAAAATCTATTTATGTCCCCGGCGTCCACAAAAGTTACTTCAAGAGGCAATGTGTTTAAAACAGCAATCAACTCTTTTAACTTTAATACTCCGCCAGGCATCTTGATTTCGAAATCCATATCAAGGTCGCCTTCTTCCGCCGGCTTCGCATCATCCCAAGTTTCATCTATTCCAAACGCTATATCGTAATCTTTCGAATCAAAATAAATTCCATGCCAATCTTCTTCCGTAAAATTTGCAGCGCAGAGTGGAAATAAAATATTTTCTTCTTTGTAGATCATTTCCTTGGCTCGTGTCAACACCTCGACAGCCTTGTCCTTATCATAAGATTTTCTAAGGTCTCTTAAGCCGTCTCTGATTTCATCGTCAACAGTCCACATAACATTTGACGGTCCAAACATTCCATACTTTTTGTTTAAAAGTGGATATATCAAATCTCCCTTTTTTGCATAATGGATTGATAAATCAGAGATGCCTTCCGGAAGCTCTTCGCCGGGATTCGATAAAAATTCTTCAATTAGTTTTGATGCGCATTCATTTTCCTTTGAAAAAGTTGAGAGAGGGTGTCCGACAATCGACTTATAATTGGCGGCAAATTGTTTTTTATTTGCCCTTTTTTCTTCCAAGCTGAGCCCATTAGCACCGACTCCATGAATTTCCTCAACGCTCATTCCATGAAAGAGCGAAGAGTGAACGTCGCAAAGCTTTTTTATTTTTTCTACAGGCATGCCATCTTTTATAAGCTCTTCTTCAGCAGCCATAATCTCGCTTGCATCGACCGACTCAAAATTTTTCACAAAGTCCGCCCTCACCTCTTCCAATTGAGCCTCATCTTCAAGCCTTTGAAGATATGACTTTAAAAGAGACTTTCTCTTTTCCCTTTCATCATTCGTAACTCCTTGCTCGTCCTTTGCCAAAGCATTATTAGCAGGAGTTGAACTTGCTGCTTCATCAGTATCCGGTTTATCAAAGGCAAAGCCGTTCTTTTTAAGCGCAAGAATAATATCAATCATCTCAATCCCCTTGGTCTTTGCACCTTTTGGAATAGTCATAAACCTTCCAACAGAGTTTAGCATCACAGGCTTTTTAATCTCTGAAAAACCAAGCTCATCCATAATATCCACAAGCTCCGGATATTCCTTAACAAGGTCGTAAACACTCTTATTTAAATCAATATATTTCATCATATCCTCCTTAAAAATTTTTATAACATGAATTTTATACTCAATAATAATTTAATTATATCTATCTATAATAATACCAGAATTTCATCTAATTAATATCATAATTTTATCTATTTTAACATAAAAATTCTATCTATTTTAGTAAAAAAATTCTATCTTTTTTTATAACATAATTCTATCTGTTTTAATAATATAATTCTATCTGTTTTAATAACAAAGCTCATAATGTGATTTACAGATTTCGCTACTAAATTTATTTTATATCACAAATAAATTATACACATTATTGATTTCAATGTATGTTGTTTTAACAACATAGAATTTAATTTTTATTTTTAGGTAACTATGAATATTGAGTATAATTATTTTTTGTTTTTTTATAATTATAGGTTTTAATACTATAATATAATTCGATGCGAATTAATTCGAAAACAAACTTATTTTATATCTTAATTAAATTATACACATTGTCGATAGTTCTGTATGTTGTTATAACAACATAGAATTTATTTTTTTATTTTTAGGTAACTGTGAATGTTGAGTATAATTATTTTTTGTTTTTTTATAATTATAGGTTTTAAAACTATTATAAAATTTGACTATAAAATTTGACTATAAAATTTGACATGAATCGAACCGAAAACATCTGTATTTTATATCATAACTAAATTATACATATAATCGATGGATCCGTATGTTGTTTTAACAACATAGAATTTATTTTTTTGTTTTTTTGGTAACTGTGAATATTGAGTATAATTATTTTTTGTGTTTTTTATAATTATAGGTTTTAAAACTATTATAAAATTTTACTATAAAATTTGACATGAATCAATCCGAAAACATCTTTATTTTATATCATAACTAATTTATACATATAATCGATGGAACCGTGTGTTGTTTTAACAACATATAATTTATTTTTTTGTTTTTTGGTAACTGTAAATATTGAGTATAATTATTTTTTGTTTTTTATAATTATAGGTTTTAAAACTATTATAAAATTTGACATGAATCAATCCAAAAACATCTTTATTTTATATCATAACTAAATTATACACATTGTCGATGGTATCGTATGTTGTTTTAACAACATAAAATGTAATTACCTATTTTTAGATTATTGTTGAAATTAATTATATAACATAATACGACGTGAATTATTTCAAAATTAACTTTATTTTATAGCACAACTAAAATATACACATTATCATTATACTGTATGTTGTTTTAACAACATAGAATGCAATTTCTGATTTTTAGAGAATTGATTAATATTACGTTCTTTATATATTTTTATTTTTTATTGATAGTTATTTTGCGAACATCTAGGTTGTGATTTTTAGAGAATTTTGCGAACATCTAGATTGTGATTTTTAGAGAATTTATCAAGATTACGAGGTTTAAAGATTTTGATTCTTTATGATAAATATCTATTGTGCATAATTAGATTTTTTGAATTTTTGTGTAGTGATATAGATTACACGTGTTTAGAGTTTTTTGTTATTCTGATGTTTGGCGATATATAATTAAATTTTTAGTTGCTCTAAAGTATATTTACCCGATATTGCTCCCCCATTTATTCTATAGAATAAATATTAATTCTCTAAAAAATTTATCTTTTCAACAAAAAAGCACCTACAAACGCAAGTGCCTATTTATTCCCCTTAAAAAGCGAAACAGAGTTTATTAAAATCGATATTAAAACAAGCACCCAAAGTGCAGTGCTTATTGTCGGTACTGTGTCCATGAGAGCGCTCCAGTCTTTTTCGGCGACGTCTCTCGCCGCACTCGAGTAGAATGCGCACACAGTTAGTGCGGTGAACGACAGGCTCAAATATCTGTACAGTTCAGCATTTTTCTTTTTCAGTGAAAAACCAATGTTTAAAACGGCGAATATTATTGCCGCGAGTCCTAAAACAATTTCCATGTTTCCCCCTTAGTTTCCTTATTACAGTTTTATAATAACTACAATCCCTGCAATCAACAGCACAGCTCCAATTGCAAGTTCTATTTTTCCAACTTTTTTCGCATACTCCTCTGTTTTTCTTCCCACTTTAAAATCCGATTCGAAGCCGTTTATCAAATCATATCTTTTTTTCGAGTAGATTAAGTATCCGAATGTGAGAAAAGAAACTCCGAGAAGGATCAGCATGATTTTTAAAATTAACATGATTCACTCTCCTTTAATTTATTATACCACAGACAGTGCATTATTTCACGGACAACATATTCATAAATTAATCACAATCGAAAAGCACAGTGAATTCTTAGATAGATGCGATTTTACTGTGTTTTATTTGTCCTATTCAACCAGATGTTTTAAGTATCCGTAGCCTTTCTCGTCCATTTTTTCGAGCGGAATGAATTTCAAGGCGGCACTGTTTATGCAGTATCTTAGTCCACCCTTCTCCTTCGGTCCGTCGTCGAACACGTGTCCCAAATGCGAGTCGCCTGACCTGCTTTTAACTTCGGTCCTTTCCATATTGTACGAGTTGTCTTTGTTGTATTTTAGCACATCTTTTGAAATCGGCTTTGAAAAAGACGGCCACCCGCAACCCGAGTCGAATTTGTCGGTCGAACTGAAAAGCGGCTCGCCTGTAACGACGTCAACATAGATTCCCTTTTTCTGGTTGTCCCAAAATTCATTGTCGAATGCAGGCTCAGTTGCACTTTCCTGGGTGACTTTGTATTCTTCGCCGGTCAATTTTTTCTTTATTTCGTCATTGGACGGCTTTTTGTAATCGTCCTCGTCGATTATCACTTCATTTGCCTTTGAAAGGTCGATGTGACAATAGCCCTTCGGATTTTTCACAAAATAGTCTTGGTGATAATCTTCGGCATTATAAAAATTGTTCAGCTTTTTTACCTCAACAACAATTTTCTCATTATATTTTTGCTGTTCTTTTTTAAGTTTCTCAACAATTATATCTTTGTCGGAGTCGTCGACATAATAAATTCCCGAGCGGTACTGCGTTCCTTCATCATTTCCCTGTTTATTGAGGCTCGTCGGGTCCACAACCATCAAAAAATAACTGAGGAGTTTTTCTAGCGATATTTTTTTCGGCTCATATTGCACCTTCACAGTTTCCGCGTGCCCCGTTTCTCCCGTAGACACTTCTTCATAAGTCGGATTTTCGGTTTTGCCGTTCGCATATCCGCTCGTCGCATCGTACACGCCGTAAATTCTTTCCATATATCCTTCGATTCCCCAAAAGCAACCGCCGGCAAAGTAAATTGTCTTTAAATCACTTGCGTCGATAGTTTCTTTCGTTTTATTTATTTCCGGATTTTTATTCTGTTTTATACAACCCACAAGAATGATTGCCGCCAAAAGAATTGCGACAAGTTTATATTTATCTCTATTCATATTATCAACCTCTGTTTTTATTTATACCCTGAGAAGTGTTAAAACAATTAACTGCAACGAATTTTTATGGCACCGGACAAACGATTTCTCTTAATTTATCATGTTCAAAATATCATTCCAAAGTTTTATTCCAACAAAAAAGGGCGTTTAGCCGCCCAATTTATTTTTTATTTCTTTCGTATTCTTCCTCATAGTCGCAGTCCAAGCATTTGATGAGATTTGTTTTTGCCTTTTTCCTTTCGGTCAATACTCCGCCGCATTTCGGGCATTTCTTTTCGATTGGAAGGTCGAATGATGCAAAGTCGCATTCCGGATATCTGTTGCATCCATAGAAGACTCTGCCTCTTTTGCTCTTTCTCTTAACAATGTCGCCCTTGCCGCACTTCGGACACTTGATTCCGATTTTGTCCTCAATCGGTTTTGTGTTTTTGCATTCCGGGAAGCCCGGGCATGCAAGGAATTTTCCGTACGGTCCTTGTTTAATGACCATCATTCTGCCGCAAAGTTCACACTTAACATCCGAGACTTCATCTTTTATCTCGATTTTTTCCATCTCTTCTTCTGCAACTTTTAAATCTTTCTCAAAAATTCCGTAAAATTCTCTCAAAGCTTTGCTCCAATCTTCTTTGCCTTCCGCAATTTTGTCGAGCATTACTTCAAGCTCTGCAGTGAATTTGACATTTATAATCGACGGAAAGTATTCAAGAAGAATTTTGTTTACCAGTTCTCCAAGTTCTGTCGGCTTTATACTCTTGTTTTCTATGACCACATAAGTCCTGTTGACAAGTGTAGAGATTGTCGGAGCATAGGTTGACGGTCTTCCGATTCCGTCGCTTTCAAGTGTTTTGATCAAGCTTGCTTCGGTGTATCTTGCCGGCGGTTTAGTGAATTGTTGTTCTTTTGTGAATCTTTCATGTGAAAGAAGGGATCCGACTTTAAACATATTTAAGTCGATATCCGTGTAACCCGGTTCGATGCCTGACGCTTTCATATATCCGTCAAATGTGAGCTTGTTGACCACATTTCTAAAAATGTAGTCGCCGTTTTGAAGCGAAACTTTTGTAGAAATAACTTTTGCTTTTGCCATTTGTGACGCAACAAATCTTTCCCAGATAAGTTTATAAAGCTTGTATTCTGTGTCAGAGAGATATTTTTTCATCATCGACGGTGTTCTCATAACGTCGGTCGGACGAATCGCTTCGTGAGCATCTTGAGTGTTTTTGCCCTTGTTTACATAGTGCTTAGGGCCTTCGTAATACTCTTTTCCGAATCTATCGACGATAAATTCACCCGCAGCTTGGATTGCTTCAGGTGCAATTCTCTTCGAGTCGGTTCTCATATATGTTATAAGACCGATTTCTTCTCTTCCCACTTTCACGCCTTCATAGAGTTTTTGTGCAATTTGCATTGTAAAACCCGATTTGAAGTTCAAGCGTCTGTTTGCATCTTGTTGCAAAAGCGAAGTTGTGTACGGAGATTGAGGACTCTTTTGTCGATTGTTTTTGCTGTTTTCAATGACTTTATATTTATTTTCACTGCAATACTTTTCAATTTTTTTTGCAGTTTCTTCATTCGGAACTGTGAGATTTTTGGCTTTTCCGTTTTCCATGATTTGTTTTAAATCAAACCACAAGTCTCCCTTTTTCTCAAACGAAGCTTTAAGATTCCAATATTCAGTCGGCTCAAATGCATTGATTTCGTCTTCACGCTTGCAGATAAGCATGAGTGCAACCGATTGCACTCTTCCCGCGGAGAGTTTATTTTTAACTTTTTTCCACAAAAGCGGACTAATGCTGTAGCCCACAACTCTGTCAAGAACACGTCTTGCCTGTTGACTGTCTACGAGGTCCAAATCGATTTCTCTCGGAGATTTTATCGACTCCAAAATCGAACGTTTCGTGATTTCATTAAAAACAATTCTGTTCTTTTTGCCTTCCACATCGAGCACTTTCGAAACGTGCCATGCGATGGCTTCTCCCTCTCTATCGTTATCTGTTGCGATATATACATTTGACGACTTTGCAGCCGCTTTTTTTAAATCGCTGATAAGCGGTCCTTTACCACGAATGGTTATATATTCAGGCTCCAAAGTTTCCATGTCGACTCCCATGCGTGAACGCGGAAGGTCCTTTATATGTCCCTTTGTTGCCAATACTTTTTTATCTTTTCCCAAAAATTTTGAGATAACACGCGCCTTTGTAGGCGACTCAACTATAAATAAATCCAATTGATCACTTCCAATATATTCTTCAAAAACTTATATTAACAGATTATTAATAAAAATGCAAATTATTTCATTTTTAACATATAAGTGCCGCGTCTTGTCGAAACTATGAAGTCCATGAGTTCAAGTTCCGCAAGTGTGACTTGAAGCGTTGTAACGTCAAGTCCGGTTCTCGTTATAAGTTTATCGACGTTTGCTTCTCCGTTTTGAAGTTCGTTTATGATTAAATTTTGCACATCCGTAAAGTTCGTGCTCTTATTTTCTTTTTTCGGCTCGGCAAGTTCTCGAAGTTCACGAATTTCCGAAACAATGTCCTCAACACCCATAACTAGTTTCGCACCGTCTTGGATGAGCTTATTCGTTCCCTTCGAATAGATGCTGTTTATGTTTCCCGGAATTGCAAAAACGTCTCGTCCTTGCTCTGCGGCAAACGACGCCGTGATAAGTGTGCCCGACTTTTCCTTTGCCTCGACAACGACAACGCCCAAAGAAAGTCCGCTTATAATCCGGTTTCTTCTCGGAAAATTGTACGGCACTCCCTTCATTTTCGCCGGAAATTCAGTTATAACCGCACCTTTTTCGGAAATGTCTCCGTAAAGCACTTTGTTTTTCTGCGGATAAATAACATCGATACCCGTTCCCATAACGGCGATTGTTCGATTGTTTTCTTTAAGTGCCGCACGATGAGCGATTGAGTCCGCTCCGTCAGCCATTCCCGAAACAATAGTAATTCCGAGTTTTGAAATCTCGCTCGCAATAAACTTTGTCGCTTCTTTTCCGTAGTCGCTCAAACGCCTCGATCCTACAACAGCAAGTGCGATGTGGTCTTCAGGTTTCAGCTCACCTTTGATATATAAAATCTGCGGCGCATCTTCGATATTTTTCAAACTGTACGGATAGTCCTCGTCTTCGATTGTCATAACGTGGACGCCGAGATTCCTATAATATTCCTTTGTCCACTCGAGTTTGTCGTAGTTTTTGTTTTCTAAAATATAATCGATATCTTTTTCCTTCAAAATTTCGAGACTCATAAAATCATTCTTCGTCATTTCGAAAATTTCTGAAATATTTTCGAGATTGTCTTTGATTGCAATGATTTTTTTGTTCGACAAATTTATAGAATTTAAAAAGATATACGCATCACAATTTGAATAAGCCATGTCTAGAAATATTTCGAGTCGAACGACCTGTATCTCAGGGCTTCGAGCACATGCTCCGTCTTGATTTCGTCGGACTCCGCAAGGTCCGCAATAGTTCTTGAAAGCTTCAAAATTTTGTTGTATGCACGTGCGCTGAATTTATATTTTTTGTACGCCATATCCAAAATTTGCGTTTCCGCTTCGCCCAGATGTATAAACTTCTTTATCGCCTTGCCATTTAGCTCGGCGTTGTTTGTTATGCCGATGTCTTTATATCTTTCGATTTGACGATTTCTCGCTTTGTTTACACGCTTTCTGATTTCTTTTGACGTTTCCGCCGGCTTGTCGCTCTTCAGCTCATCATATTTGACCGCATTCACTTCGACGTGAATATCGATTCTGTCAAGGAGCGGATTTGAAATCTTTCCGAGATATCTGTCGATTTGGCTTTGCGTGCAAGTGCAATTGTGGTTCGGGTCTCCGTAATATCCGCATGGACAAGGGTTCATTGAGGCGACGAACATAAAGTTCGCCGGATATTTTATCTGTGCATTAATTCTTGAAATGCTTACAACTTTGTCTTCCATAGGTTGTCTTAAAACTTCGAGAGTGCTCCTTTGAAATTCAGGAAGTTCGTCGAGAAAGAGAACTCCGTTGTGTGCAAGGCTCACTTCGCCCGGCTTCGGAATGCGACCGCCGCCCACGATTGAAACCGAGCTTGCGGTGTGGTGCGGAGATCTGAACGGTCTCGTGCGCATGAGTCCCGTTTCCTTTAAAAGCCCGCTTACGCTATATATTTTTGTGCTTTCGATTGATTCTTCAAGAGTCATGTCCGGAAGAATTGTCGGAAGTCTTCTTGCCGCCATGGTTTTTCCGGAACCCGGCGGTCCGATAATAAGTATGTTGTGGTTTCCTGCCGCTGCAATTTCAAATGCTCTCTTCAGATTTTCTTGCGATTTGATTTCAGAAAAATCCACGTCATATTCCGGCTCAAGGTCCATCGGTTCGACAATGTGTGACGGTGCGATTTCTAGATTGCCGTTTAAAAAGTCGACCGTTTCCTTTAGAGTTTTCACCGGATATACTTTTACATCATCAAGAATCGAGCATTCCATTCGGTTTTCATATGGTACGACGAATTTCTTAAATCCCATATCCCTCATTGAAAGAACCATCGGGAGAACCCCGTCAATTGGAACAATTTTTCCGTCGAGTCCGAGTTCGCCCAAGAAAACAAAGTCGTCCGTGCGTCTTTCTTCGATGACGCCATCAGCTTCAAGAATTGAAATTGCAATAGGAAGGTCTGTGTGCGAGCCTTCTTTTTTTATGTTTGCAGGCGAAAGATTTATTGTGATTTTCTTTTGCGGAAAACGAAATCCACTGTTAAAGATCGCCGCCGTACATCTTTCTCTGCTTTCGTTTATCGCCTTGTCCGCAAGGCCTACTATAGTAAAATTGCATTTTGCTTGTGCAAGGTCGCATTCAACTTTTAGCTCCGCGCCGACAATGCCAAGTAAAACTGCACTTCTTATGCTTGAATACATAACTCCTCCATCATCTATAACTATAAAATGCGTTTTCAATATGATTTATATAATTCTCATCGAAAACAATTTCCACGATGTCAAATCTGACCGTTATATCCGACCAATTCATTTCTCTCATAAAGCCGTCCGAAACGTCGACAATGTGACGAATTTTTTCATCGTCAACGGCGTCCTGCGGATTTCCAAACATCCGATTTTTTCTCGCCTTAACCTCGACAAACACGAGAAACTCATCCTTAATTGCAATGATGTCCACTTCTCCGTATCGATTTCTATAATTTCTCTTAAAAATCATGTAACCATGTTTTTCAAGATATTCGGCGGCCATATCCTCCCCGAGATTTCCTACAATTTTGTTATTTGATTTCATAGCTTCACCTTGAAACTTTCTCTGTGAAGCGGTGTTCTTCCATATTTTAAAACCGCCTCACGATGAGCTTTTGTGCCGTAGCCTTTGTGCTTTAAAATGCCGTACTCCGGATACATCTTGTCCCAACCGTAGCAGAGTCTGTCCCTCGACACTTTCGCAATGATTGAAGCAGCGGCAATGTTATACGAAAGGTGATCGCCGTGTATGATTGATAGCGTCTTGTACGGAATGTCGAGTTTCACCGCATCCACAAGAACTATGTCAGGTTGAACTATCCTCGCTGCTTCATTGAGTGCTCTTGTCATCGCAAGCTTTGTCGCATTTAGTATATTGATTTCGTCAATCTCTTCTTTTGACGCACTTCCAAGCCCGATTGCGCACGCTCTTTTGTAAATTTCGTTAAAATATATATTTCGCTTTTTTTCGGTAAGTTTTTTCGAGTCATCGATGCCGACGATGTAGTTGTTCTTTTTCATGATTACCGCAGCACACACGACATCGCCGAAAAGCGGCCCGCGACCGACCTCGTCTATGCCGCAGATATATTTTTCATCGAGCGACTCTTCAATATATCTCATCGACTGACTCCAATGTCAAATTGCCGAGAACGCCCTTTCTAAATTCGTCGACCAAAATCGAACCGGCTCTTGAGTAGTCGTACTCGCCGCCTTTTATGAGTGCACCGCGCCTCTTTGCAATGCCCTCGAGCACTGCGAGCGGTTCTTCCGATTCGTCAACTCCGTATCTGTTGTTTAGAAGTCCCGGATAGCGAGTTTGCAAAATCTTTATCATTAAGAGCGCCGTTTCAGCCGCATCTACTTCCGATGTGTCAATCGAGTTTAAAACCTCGAGATTCGTCACTCTGTTTTCCTCGCTCCTGCTCATCATCAAAATGCCCGGCGTATCCAAAAGAAGAATGTCTTCCCCTGTTCGCACCCACTGCATATTTCTCGTAACTCCCGGAGTATTTCCGACTTTCGTGCTCTTTGTGCCTTTAAACGCATTCAAAAAACTCGACTTACCGACGTTCGGCATGCCGACAACCATGACCTTCATCTCAAAATTTTCACGCTTTGACTTTTTGTTTTCAAGAATATCTTGTTTCACATCTTTTAAAAATCTCTTGAACGATGAAATGTCTCTTTTATCAAATGTATTTATCGCAAAAGCACTGAAACCGTCTTCACGAAATTGTTTCAACCATTTCGCCGTCTCGTCTTTGTCAGCCAAGTCTTTTTTTGTCATAAGTAAAATATGTTCCTTATTTTCCGCAATTTTTGCGACGTAAGGATTCTTTGTGCTATAAGGCATTCTCGCATCAATAACTTCAACGACTACATCAACCAGTTTAATCTTTTCTTTAATTTCGTCCAATGCCTTTTTCATATGGCCGGGATACCAACTCATAAATGCCTCCTTCAGCAAAATAAAAATAAGTATATTAAAAGGATGAACCTATGCATAAAGATACTTCGGCTCATCCTTATAATTAAAATTTGATTTCTTTAACCTTAGCAGCTTTACCTTGACGGCCTCTTAAATAGAAGAGTTTAGCTCTACGTACATGACCTTTTCTTACAACTTCCAATTTTGCAATTCTTGGAGAGTGTAAGAGGAATGTACGTTCTACACCTACACCATAAGAAAGTCTTCTTACAGTAAATGTTTCTTGAACTTGTCCGCCTTGGCGTTTAATAACTGTACCTTCATAAACTTGGATTCTTTCTTTTTCACCTTCAACGACTTTGTAGTGAACTTTAACAGTATCTCCAACTCTAAATTCAGGAATATCATTCTTTAACTGTTCTTGATTAAGTGCATTAATAACGTTCATCATATCCTCCTTCCTTCATTTTTATAATGAAATTTCTAATTTCTTTGTCTTCAAATTTATCCGCGTCCAATTCATCAATTAAATCGGGACGCAATCTCTTTGTAAGTTTTATACTTTCCATCAAATTATATTTATCGACCAGCTTGTGGTTGCCGGAAAGAAGTATATCCGGTACTTTGAATCCGTTGAAATCATATGGTCTCGTATATTGAGGATGCTCCAATAAACCGTGATAAAAAGACTCTTCGGTATAAGAATCCTCCGATTTAAGAAGTCCCGGTAACAACCTTGATACCCCGTCAATGAGCATCATCGCCGGTAATTCCCCTCCTGTCAGGACATAATCCCCAACACTTAATTCGAGATTCACATAATTGTCAATAATTCTTCTGTCGACGCCTTCATAGTGTCCACAAAGTATTGTCATTGCCGGAAGTTTTGAAAGTTCATTCAAGACTTCCTGGTTGATTGTCTTTCCGTGCGGCGACATATAAATCACCGTTCCCGGATTTTCAATCGACTGAAGAGCGTCATATATCGGTTGGCAGCACATAAGCATGCCGTTTCCACCACCGTATGGATAATCGTCGGTGCGCTGATTCGGATCATTCGAAAAAGCACGTATATCGACTGAATTAATACTCACAATTCCCGCCTCAACCCCTCGTTTAATCATCGAGTAGTCCTTTATGGAATCCGTAAACGACGGAAATGTTGTCAAAATATTTATATCCAAGGTATCAATCCTTCCACAGGTTTAAAATTTACTCTCTTTGACTTTGTGTCGACATCTTCAAAAAAAGCTTTTACAAACGGAACCATTGCTTCATCTTCGCCATTTGTGATGACAAATATGTCTTGTCCCGGTCCATTTATAACATCCTTCACCTCGCCGATTTCCTTTTCGCCGACAAAAACTTTGATACCAATCAAATCGTTTACAAAAAATCTTCCTTCCTGCAAACTGTTTTCGTATTCATCGTTCGAAACATAAATCGAATAACCGATTCTCTTTTCGATATCGTCAATCGAATCAAGTCCCCTTAGTTTAACATAGAGACTTTTCTTTTTGGTCCAAACGTCTTCAATTTCAAAACTATCGCTCATTCCAAAAATAACCATTTCTGTAAATTCAAAAAACTGTTCATTTTTGTCGACCGACGGCATGACTTTGAAAGCACCTTTAAGACCGAAAGGTGAAGCGATTTTTCCAACCTCTCTGAGATTATTCACTAATCGACTATCTCCACAAAAATATTTTTGCCGGATTCGTTTTTGGAAGCACGTGCAATAGTTCTGATGCTGTTTGCAATTCTTCCTCTTTTGCCGATAACCCTTCCCAAGTCTTCATTTGCGACTTTGAGAAAATAAGTAATCTCTCTATCCTTTTCTTCTTCCGTAATTTCAATGGCTTCGGTATTTATAACCAAATTACTTACAATATGATACAATAAATCCTTCATATTTCACCTATTCTTCTGTTTATTCAGCTTCTTTTGCTTCTAGAGCTTTTTCTGCTTTCTTGTCGCTCTTAATATTATAAGTTTTCAAGAGATAATTTACTGTATCTGTCGGTTTTGCACCAACTCCAATCCAGTATTCAACTCTTTCCTTATCAATCTTGCAAGCTTTTGGTTCGCTTACCGGATTGTAAAAGCCGATTTCTTCAATAAAACGTCCGTTTCTAGGTGCTCTTGCGTCTGCAACAACAACTCTATAATATGGTCTTTTCTTTGAACCCATTCTCTTTAATCTGATTTTAACTGCCAAATCATTCACCTCCTCAAAAATCTATTACCTATTTAAAAAATGGAAATCCCATTTTGCCAGGTTTCTTTTTCTTTGTCATATTGCCGAATTTCTTCATCATCTTCTTTGTGTCTTTAAACTGTTTCAAAAGTTTTTGAACTTCGACAGGTGACGTTCCGGAACCATTTGCGATTCTCTCTTTTCTCGAAGCATCGATAATGTCAGGATTTATCCTTTCCATCGGTGTCATACTTCTTATTATCGCCTCTATGTGTCCCATTTGCTTTTCATCAACTTCAATATTGCCAAGTGCCTTACTGTTCATTCCCGGAATCATTCCCAGAATGTCCTTTATCGGCCCCATCTTCTTTAGAGCCGCCATTTGTTCGAGGAAATCGTCAAATGTAAAGCTCATATCACGCATTTTTTGCTCAAGTTCTGCAGCTTTCTTTTGGTCATAAACCGCTTCAGCTTTTTCAATCAAGCTCAAAACATCGCCCATACCGAGAATTCTTCCTGCAAGTCTGTCCGGTTTAAAGGACTCAATCTTGTCAAGCTTTTCACCTGTTGTGATGAACTTTATCGGCTTGTCAACGACCGATCTGATACTTAGTGCGGCACCGCCTCTTGCGTCACCGTCGAGCTTTGTAAGAATAACGCCCGTAATCGATAAGCTTTCATCGAATGTCTTTGCAACATTTACAGCATCTTGTCCCGTCATCGAGTCAAGAACGAGTAAAACTTCACTCACCGGCACAGCTTTTTCAATATCTTTAAGCTCGTCCATCAAAGTTTCGTCAATGTGAAGTCTTCCTGCTGTGTCGACCAAAATTACGTCGTGGTTTTCTCTCTTTGCATATTCATAAGCTTCGAGAACAGTTTTTGACGGAGTTTGAGTTCCCCTTTCAAAAACCGGTGCACCAACTTGTTCACCCACAACTTGAAGTTGTTTAATTGCTGCAGGTCTATAGATGTCAACACCGACCAAAAGCGGTCTCTTGTTATCCTTCTTTAAAAGCCCTGCTAGCTTTGCTGTGGTTGTAGTTTTACCGGCACCTTGAAGACCGCACATCATGATTACTGTCGGCTTTCTCGAAAAATCAAGTTTTTCTTCCTTGCCGCCCATGATATTTGTGAGCTCTTCATTAACAATTTTTATAACTTGTTGAGCCGGTGTGAGGCTTTCCATAACCTCTTTTCCAATTGCTCTTTCTTTGACAGTTTTAGTAAAACTTTTAACAACTTTAAAGTTTACATCTGCCTCCAAAAGTGCCATCTTTACTTCTCGCATTACCAGGTCTACATCTTTTTCGTTGAGCTTGCCCTTTCCGGTAATCTTTGCGAGACTGGATTGTATTTTTTCACTTAAACTTTCAAACATATAATCACCTTTAATCAAATTTCATCGAGCATACTTAGAATTGCAAAAATTTCTTCTTCAACATCTGTCGGTAAATCTTTTTTCTTTACAGAGTTATTATATAAATTCTCAAGTTTATCTTTTGCACTTTCTATAATATAATAATTTCTCGCAAGTTTCAGATTTTCTTCGAATTTCTCGAGATTTGAAACTCCGTTTTTGATATTTGTTGAAACTGCCTGTTTACTTATGCCAAGTTCTTCCGCAATTTCAATCATTGTCAAATCGTCATTGTAATATAGATCAAGTGCTTCTCTTTGTCGATCGGTCAACAGCTCTTTGTAAAAATCATAAAGCCGTCCCAACTCAAAATATTCTATCATAACAACAACCCCTTGTCAACCTTTTTTGTTGACATAGATATAATATCAAATAAATAACCGCTTGTCAATAGTTTTTTCGCAATTTTCATAAATATTTATAAATTACTCAAATATAGCATTTACAAAGAGTTCCGGCTCGAAAGGTTGAAGGTCGTAAATCGATTCTCCGACACCGACAATCTTTACCGGAATTTTTTCTTCGTATTGGATTGGAATTATAACTCCGCCCTTTGCAGTGCCGTCGAGTTTATTTAAAGAAACACCTGTAATTTCAGCGGCCTCTTTAAATTCCTTTACTTGAAGAAGGGCGTTTTGTCCCGTAGTTGCGTCGAGTGCCAATATAACTTCCATCGTTGCATTCGGCATCTTCTTGTCAATAATTCTTTTTACCTTGTTGAGCTCGTTCATGAGGTTCACTTTGTTGTGAAGACGTCCCGCTGTATCGATAATTGTGATGTCGATATTGTTTTTGATGGAATAATCGAGTCCGTCAAAAACGACTGCAGCAGGGTCCGAGCCTTCTTTTTGGCTTATGATTTTAACGCCTGCTCTTTCGCCCCAAACTTCGAGCTGTTCGATTGCAGCAGCTCTAAATGTGTCGGCAGCGATAATAGCAACGCTCTTTCCTTCTTGTTTAAATTGATATGCAAGCTTTCCGCATGTCGTTGTCTTTCCAACGCCGTTAACACCGACAAGCATCAAAATTGCCGGTGACGGTTCGAGGTGAAGATAATTGTCCTCGATATGTTCGTTCATAACTTCCAAAATAATTTCTTTTAAAAGTTCCTTCGCTTCCGAAGTTTTGTGTATACCTTTATCGATAATTCTTTCCTTCAAAATGTCAATAATAGTCATTGTTGTCGAAGCTCCGATGTCGCCCATAACCATAACTTCTTCAAGTTCTTCATAGAAATCGTCGTCGATATCGTTTTCTGTAAATACAGAGTTGATTTGGTAGCTGAAATTCTTTCTGGTCTTGTTGACGCCTTTCATAAATCTCTTGAATATGCTTTCCTTTGTATCTTTCAGCTCTTCTTCGTCATTCGTATTTTCAAGTTCTTTCTTGACTGCTGCATGAATCAATTCTTTTTTCGGCTCTTCATATTTTTCTTGAACTACTTCATGCTTCGGTTCTTCTTTTATTTCTTCATGAGTTTCAATCTTTTGAGCCGGTTCAACATGCTTTTCTTCGATAACAATTTCTTTTACAACAGGTTCTTCTTTCTTTTCAGGAACTTCTGTTTTTATAGTTTCATTTTTAAAAACTTCTTCATGAGTTTCAGCCTTCTTTTCAAAAGTCGACTCATTCTTTATTTCATGTGACTCGGTTTTCTTTTGGAAAATCGGTTCTGATATTTCCGCTTCATCAACTTTTTTTGTTGACTCCTCTATAACTTCTTCAATCTTATTTTCATCATTTTCTTTTTTCTTAGAAAATTTATTTTTAAACCAATTAAACATTCAATCTCTCCTTAATTTAACATTACATTTAATTATACATTAAAATATATTTCTTTTCAATCATTATACACACAAAAAAAGCGACATCTCTGCCGCTTTCATCAAAATATTATTATTTATTATTCTTCTTCATATTCTTCAATTCTCATGCTTATGATATCGCTTATGCCCTTCTTTCTCATGCACACACCGTAAATCGTGTCCGCAACTTCGAGTGTCGGTTTTCTGTGCGTGATGATTAAGAATTGACTGTCTTCACTCAACTTTCTTAAGAAATTTGTATAACGCATAATGTTTGCGTCGTCGAGTGCCGCGTCTATCTCGTCAAGTATACAAAATGGCGACGGTTTAAGTTTTAAGAATGCAAAGAGAAGTGCCATTGCGGTCAATGTTTTTTCTCCGCCCGACAAAAGGCTAAGCTGTTGTTCTTTCTTTCCGGGCGGCTTTGCGATAATTTGAATTCCTGTGTTCAGCGGATCATCAGGATCCGTCATCGTGAGGTCCGCCTTTCCGCCGTTAAACAGTTCTTCAAAAACATATTTGAAGTTGTTTCTTATTTCTACAAATGCCTCGTTGAACTGCGACTTCATATCGCGATTTATCTTTTTCAAAATCGAAAGCAAGTCGTCAATCGAATCCTTGCAATCGGCAATTTGTTTTTCATAGAAAGTCTTTCTCTCAAGTGCTTCTTTATATCCTGCAATTGCCGACATATTAACCGGTCCCATCAGCTCAATCTTTGAGTTGATTTCGTTTATATTTTGAGTGAGTTCTCTTAAAGAAGCTGTTTCTCTTTCGCTTGCGATAAATTCGTCATATGAAATATTATATTCATTCAATAAATCATTCTTTTTAATCTCGAGATTTTCATCTATTCTCGCTATTTTTAAATTATCGGAATTTATCTTTTCGTTTATACCCGTAATGTTTTCTCTTATCGAGTCCTCTTGAATCGAGAGAGTTTCAAACTTTGCTCTGAGCTCATTTCGTTCTTTATAAAGTTCATTCGTTTTTGAATCGATTAATTTTTCCTTTTCTTCAAACTCAGTCATACTCTTAAAGAGTGAATCTTTTATTTCTCCCTTTTCTTCGAGCATTTTCTTGTTTTCTTCGAGAGTCTTCTTTAGATTTCCGTTTTCAATTTCCAAATTCTTAACTTGCAAATTGTTCTCATCGATTCTCGACTGTGCGTTTTCCTTTTTATATAAAAAGAGCTTTATATTGTTTTCCTTTTCGTTTAACTCCCTCAAAGTTTCGTCGGCCGACTCCTTGAATTTCTCGAACTCGGACTTGTAGCTTTCATATTCCGTCTTTGATTTATTGTACGCTTCGTCCGAAATCTCATCAATCAAAATCGAGCTCTTTTCGGCATTAATCTTTTTTAATTCCTCCAAAAGTCCGGCTTTTCTCTCTTCAAGTGCGCCGAGCTTGTCTTCCATAAGATTTTTCTCGTTCTGATCTTTGGCAAATTCAATTTTATAATTTTCATAATCTCGAACACCAGAGTCGTACTTCTCTTTAAAGCTGTTGAAATTATTTATAAGTGCTTCGACATCGCCCAATTTTTTAAGAGCCTCTTCATTCGCGTTTAAATCCATTTTTAACGCTTTGATTTCGTTTTTGATAGAGAGAGGTGTGATTTGCTCTTTCTTCCCTTCACCACCGGTTATAGAGCCGGAAAAGTGGAGAAACTCTCCGTCAAGCGTCACGATGCTCGAATTATATTCGCGGCGTTTTAAAGTCGCACTTTTTAAATCTTTAAAAATCACAATCGGACCCAAAACGCTCCTGATAAGATTCTCGAGTTCCGGACTTGTTTTAACATGGTCCGCCGCATAACCGAGACAGTCTTCGTCAGGCTTTAAAGCTTTGAAATTTGTCGGCTTGTTGTAAAGCTCAAGCGGTAAAAATGTCGCCCTTCCGAATTTGTTCGTCTTTAAAAATTCAACCATTTCCTTTGCATCGTTTTGCGTTCTAGTTATTATATAGCCCAGTTTTGCACCGAATGCAGTTTCAATCGCCTTTGTGTACTTCGAATCGACGTCGATATTGTATGTGACTTCGGCGAGATAGCCCTTGTCGTTTTTAAACTTTTCGTTCACTTTCTTGTTCGAGAAACCCGAAAGTTGATATTGCTCTAAAATATTGTTCTTTAGTGCGAGTTCATATTTATAGTTTCTGATTTTATTCTCGAGATTTTCTTTATTTCTATTAAACTCCTGAGTCTCTTTTTGCATGCGTGCTAAAGTTTCTCGAGATTCACCTATCGTGCTTTCGAGTTCTTGTAAAGACTCATGTTTTTTCCCCAGACTTTCGCATAAATCCTCGAAATCTTTTCTCGAAATTTCGAGCGTACTCTTTAAATCCTCAAGAGAACTTTCGAGATTTTCGATTCTTTCATCATAAAACTCCTCACGCTTTTTATTGGAGTCAAAATCGAGTTTACTCTTGTTGTACGAAAGATTTTCGCTCATCATCTTATCTCTAAGTGCATCGAGATTTTTCGACATCGCATCTAACTTTTCTAAAAGTTCTGTTCTCTTTTTCTTTTCGTCACTTGATAGTCCGCAGTCATCCGTAGAATTTAAAATAATTGCCAATTCTTTGTTCGCAGTTTTATATTGCTCGATTTTTTCGAGATTCGTCTCGATTGTGCTCTTGAAAGTTGAAATGTCCGACTCGAGTCTCTTGATATTTTCAGCTTCGAGCCTGTGGTTTCCCTTTGACTCGGTGAAACTTCTGATGACTTCCATTTTCTCTTTTGATACATTGTCGATTACAATTGAAAGTTCGTCGATTTTTTTCTCGATTTCTTTCGAGTCTTCTTTGAGCTTTACGATGTTATCGTTTTCACGTTTCTTGTCATTTTCATAAATCTCAATAGAGTCAATGAGTTTATTTCTGTCTTCGGCGTTTTTGATTAAATTTTTGTACATCAAATCGAGCTCCAAATCTTTTTTTACAATTGCAAGCTCTGTATATTCTTTCGCTTTTGAACTTTCCGTCTTCAAGCGTTCATAATTCTTTTTTATTTCGCTGTAAACATCAGTGAGTCTGTCGAGATCGTCATTCGCGTTCTTTATCTTTGTGAGTGCTTCTTCTCTCTTATAACGGAACTTGCTTATTCCGCTCGCCTCTTCAAAAATAAAACGTCTGTCCTCAGGCTTCGTCGAGAGAACATTGTCGATTTGCCCCTGACCTATGATGCTGTAGCCGTCACGCCCCAAACCTGTGTCCATGAAAAGCTCACGCACATCTTTCAGTCTCACCTTATTTTTATTTATGTAGTACTCGCTTTCTCCGTCGCGGTACACTCTTCTTGAAACAACGATTTCAGAATATGGAAATCTTTCGAGTTCACATTCGCTGAACTTTATTTCAACTTCCGCAAATCCGACCGGCTTAATATCATCCGTTCCGGTGAAAATAACATCTTCCATCTTGTTTCCGCGAAGAGTTTTTATACTTGTTTCTCCCAAAACCCATCTGATGGCATCGGAAATATTGCTCTTGCCGCTTCCGTTTGGTCCGACAATAGCAGTAACCCCATGAAAAAAATCAAGCTTTGTTGTATTCAAAAAACTTTTAAAACCCTTTATGGTCAATTCTTTTAGAAACAAAATAATCCCTCAACTTCAAAAAATAATCCGGTAGATATGCCCACCGGATAAATTACCATTTCTTAAATGCTCTTTTTAACAAACTTAATGCAATCGCCGATTGTTTCAATCTTTTCTAAATCATCATCATCCGCTTCGATATTAAGCTCTGTTTCAAGAGCCATGATAAGTTCAACTAAATCGAGCGAATCCGCATTCAAATCTTCTTTAAATGAAGTGTTTTCATTCAGAGTGTTTGCTTCAACGCCAAATTGTGAAGCTATAGACTCATAAATCTTTTTTTCAATATCCATTATTCTTCTCCTTTAAACGATTTTTCTATCTTTTCAATCATGTTGGACTCAATAGTGTTTTTCGCAACTATAATCGAATTGTAAATTGCGTTAGCATCGGAACTTCCGTGTGCTTTTATGACCGGTTTTTTAAGCCCCAAAAGAGGCACACCGCCATATTGTGAAGAATCCAATATGCTCATTTCCTTTTTTAAGCCCGCTTTTGCAAGTCCCAAACCGATTTTTGTTATGAAACTTTTTTTAGCAGCACTTTTCAAAAGATAATTTGTAAATCTAAAACCGCCTTCAAGCGCCTTGACAATTGCATTTCCCGCAAAGCCGTCCATAACAACAACATCCGCGTCGCCGTCAAAAATATATCTTGCTTCCATATTTCCGACAAAGTTCAAATCGCTGTTTTTGAAAAGCTGATATGCTTCCTTTGTAAGAGCGTTGCCCTTGTGTTCTTCGGCACCGTTATTTAAAAGTGAAATTCTCGGATTTTCGATATTTAAAATCGACTCCGCATAACATTTTGCCATAACCCCGAATGAATAAAGCACATCCGGTGTGACGTCGACATTTGCACCCATATCTATCAAGACGACATATCCTTTTTTTGTCGGGACATAAGTCGAGAGTGCCGCTCTTTTGACGCCCGGAAGTCTTCCAACAACAAGCATACCGCCTGCAAGAACTGCTCCGGTGCTTCCTCCTGAAACGAAAGCATCCACACTGCCCTCTTTCAAAAGATTAAGTCCGACAACAATAGTGCTGGTCTTTTCTCTTCTGATTGCAAGTGCCGGATTTTCGTGATTAGGAGTAATCTCCGTTTCAGCCGGTACAAACTCAATGCCCGCTTCCTCGACCTTTTCTTTTAAATCGGGAAGACCGACAATTGCAACTTGAATATTTAAATCATTTTTGGCTTTTTTGGCAGCCTCAATGACAATGTCGGGTCCTTTATCAAGACCACTCGAATCAAGTAAAATTTTCATACCGACCTCCATATATAATAATTATATGATAAAAATCATATTATTTCAAGCGTAAAAAAGAGCCGTACTTTTAACATCAAAAGTAAGGCTCCCAAACAAATTATTGTTCTACAGTTATAACTTCTCTTTTATTGTAATATCCACAGTGTGGGCATACTCTATGCGGTCTCTTAGGTTCTCCGCATTCCGGGCATTTCATAACGCTAACTCTTGGAAGAGTGTAGGATGAAGCTCTTCTTTTATTCTTTCTAGCTTTGCCCGTTCTTCTCTTAGGTACTGCCATAAATTACACCTCCTAAAAATTTATCAGTCAATAGGATATTATAAACTATTTTTTTGTGTTTGTCAATAGCTTATTTATTTTCCGTAAGTCTTTTTGTATCTCTTGCAATCATAAGTTCTTCATTTGTAGGAATTGCCATAGCAATAATCTTTGAATCGTCTGTGCTTATGATAGCTTCTTTTCCTCTAACATTGTTCTTTTCTTTATCGACTTTAACGCCCATAAATTCAAGTTTTGAAAGAATTTGTTCTCTCATTTCGATTGAGTTTTCACCAACACCTGCTGTGAATACGATTACATCAACGCCACCCATTTGTGTTGCGTATGCGCCGATATATTTTCTTACACGGTTAGCGAATTGATTTAGAGCAATTTCAGCTCTCTTATTTTTGCCAACTTCAGCTTCGATGTCTCTGAAGTCTGATGAAATGCCTGAAAGAGCTAAAACACCGCTCTTCTTATTCATAACATTGTCCATTTCCTTTGGAGAAAGTCCTTCTTTTTCCATAATGAATGTAACAATTGCAGGGTCCATATCTCCGCATCTTGTTCCCATACATACACCTTCAAGCGGTGTGAGACCCATTGATGTGTCGATAACCTTGCCGTGATCAACAGCAGCCATTGAGCTTCCGTTTCCAAGGTGGCATGTGATGATTCTTAAATCTTCACGTTTCTTTCCAAGCATATCAGCAGCTCTCTTTGAAACAAAATTGTGGCTTGTTCCGTGGAAGCCGTATCTTCTAACCTTGTATTTTTCATAATATTCATAAGGAAGAGCGTATAAATAATTTTCTTCCGGCATTGTTTGGTGGAAAGCTGTATCAAAAACTACAACATTCGGTACATCCGGCATCAAACCTTGAATAGCTTCAATTCCCATAAGGTTTGCAGGATTGTGTAGCGGTGCAAGTGCAAAACATTCTTTGATTTCTTGTAAAACTTTGTCGTCTACAACAACTGAATCATTGAACTTTTCACCACCGTGAACAACTCTGTGTCCAACAGCATTGATTTCCTTCAAATCGGAAATTGCTCCGTGTTCTTTGTTTAAAAGTTCGTCCAAAACAAGTTTCAAAGCAACTCTGTGGTCCTTCATTTCTGTTTCTGTTACAAACTTTTCTCCGTCTTTCTTGTGTGTCAACTTCGAGCCTTCAATCCCGATTCTTTCAACTAATCCACTTGCCATAACATCTTCGTTTGCCATATCGATCAATTGATATTTTAAACTTGAGCTTCCGCAATTAATTACTAAAATTTTCATCTAAACACCCTTTCTTTATTTGAAATTAATCTCTCATATAATGATATACCAATTGCGAATAAAAATCAAGTGAAATAACGAAAAATAACCATTAATTAAAAATTTGCAATTAATTTATTTCAATTATATAATTATATGTGAAAGAGAGGATATTATGACGACACTTGGAATTGTTGCGGAGTTTAATCCGACGACCGAAGGACACAAGTACATAATAAAAAAAGCACGCGAACAATTTCCGGACGCAACAATTGTCGCAATTATGAGCGGCGACTACACATTGCGCGGCGAGTTTGCGATTTTCGACAAATGGACACGTGCGAAGTCTGCAGTCGACGCCGGAGTTGACATTGTCCTCGAACTTCCGGCAATCTACTCCTTAAACGGCGCTACAGTGTTTTCGAAAGAGTCCGTTCGAATATTATCCGAAACCGGAATCATAGACCAAATTTTCTTTGGTGCCGAGCACGCTGACAAAAACTTTTTAGCCGGTGCTGCAAAATTCATTTCGGAAAAAAGAAAAGTTCTCGAAAAGTTTGACGACAAAATCTCGTACAATATTTTTCTTCGAGAAGAAATTCGAGAAAAATTCGGGATATATCCTGAAAGTAACGACTTGCTTGCGATAGAATATATCGAAAATCTTCCGAAAGAAATCGGATTCTTTCCGGTAGAACGCGTTGTAAGCGACTACAACAGCACAGACCTTACCGGTTTTAGTGCAAGTCCGATACGGGAAAAAATAAAGTCGGAAGGCGGAGTGCTCTTTAATACAAACGACAAAATCTTTTCGTCGATTTTGATTGCTGCAATAAACGGAGAATTCGAAAATCTGGACGACTCCGATATTGCTCGCATAAGAACCGCCGCGATTACTTCAAAAAATTTCGACGAATTTATCGAAAAAGCATACCACAAAAGGCTCTCCCGCTCCCGCATAAAGAGGGAAACTTTAAAGGCGGTAATCGGAATGAAAAACATCGACTATATAAACCACAAGGACACAAAATTTATTCGCCCTCTTGCCGCAAGCGAAAAAGGCATCGAAAAACTTTTGGAAATAAAGAATAAAGATGCACTTATATTGAAGTATTCGGACATAAAAAAAGTTCCCGAAAAATCTCGAGAACTCTTTCATCTAAACGAAAAATTCACAGAAATCTACCACGCGTTCTATGACCGTGAACGATTCACTGACAGAACAAGAAATATTTTTACAAACGAAGCCTGATAAAATCGGGCTTTTTTTAATCTTCTTTTATAATTTCTATAATAGGTTTTTGTAGAATTTTTCGAAGAGTTATATTATAAATAAAAATATTTATTACATAAACGAGCACTGACGAGATTAAAAATTCCAAATAACCAAATTCTTTGAGTAAAATTTTGAAATTAAATTCATCCGAGAGTGCTGACAAAATAAACATAAACGCAAACGTTGTAACAACTGCAATTACAAACGATTTTATCTCCTCCACAATAAATTCCTTTCTTAATAGCGTGTGAATCATTTTCTTATCCATTCCGCACGAATAAAGACAACCTATCTCCCTCTCTCTACTCATAAGGCTGAGGTTGATTGACGAATATGCATTTGTTATATTTAGAATGATTATTATCGCTGAGATTACAAGCACAATAAGTTTAAACAGTTGAGAAGACTTTTCCTGCTTTTCCTGAATTTCCATTCCGATTTCATAGTCATAGCTCTCTCCTTTTGACAAGTTTTCATTAATTGTCTCCGAGATAAATGATTCGAGTTTTTTAGAATTCAAATCGTTTGTGTGTAGCCTAAGCACAAACGACGAACCTTCATACCTCGGCTCACTTTTTTCGCCAAACAATTTAAGATATTCCTCAAAATTCGTATATATTAAAATTTGATAAGGTCTGAAATATGTTTCAAACTCTTTTCTGTCACTTATAATACCGTCAATATGAATTTTCTTCTCCTCGCCATTATAAAGTTTTATTGAAAGTTCATCCGGCTCATCTATATACGAAACCATTTTTGCCTTGTAATTCGGCTCATACATATCCGTCTGCACATTGTTAAAGAGTAAAATTTCACCCTTCTCTCCACCCAACTTTTTAAATGCATCGTCATCAAGCGCAATTACATATCCGTCGAGCGATTCTTTTTCTTTAGATTTCAGATATCTTTTGAGATTTTTATCAACATTATTTGAGATAGCCTCATCCGATAAATCAAAATCATATTTCACTGAGACGTATTTCTTTTTCGAAATATAACTTTTATCATTTTGAATTCCATTAATCAGTTTTTCAAAAACGGTTGGAATTTGATTTTTCCGACTATAATATTGTACCAAAATATTGTAACCGTCATCGTAAAAGTAGTAATCGTTAAAATATGAGTTGATTGATAATGCAACAATGAAAAATGAAATTATTATAATCCCGATTGACGAAATATATCTTTGCGACTTTAAATTTGCCCTATTATTTTTACTTAGCTCCGACCAAATGTTTTCGCTTCTTCTCTTTTTAGATTCTTTGTAATCTATATTTCCCTTTATGCCGTCGATTATATTGATTTTAGACACTTTCCGTGCAGGAGAAATTATCGAAAGCAGAACCACGATAAATGAAATCGCAAGAATAACAACACTCAAAACTGCGTTAAATTCCACCTTTATAAATATTGAAGGCGCATCAACTCCGCGTATATACTTAAACAAAAAGAAAATTCCAATAAAACCTAAAATATGTCCGATTAATATCGGAATTATAGATATAAAAACCGCTTCCTTCGAAAGCATTTTATAGATTTGAAAATCCGTCGAGCCAATTGACTTATAGACAGAGAGTTCTTTTATTTTTTTGATTGCCCAAACCTTGAAAAGATTTCTTATAAAAAATACAAACAAAATTATTGTTACTAAAATAATGAATATTGTTACAATTTTTGATGCGATTTTTGTTGTGAAATCTCTGTCCGCGCTGTAATAATGCACAAGTGATTTGTTAAACCTTACACTCTCTGTTCGACCCAATATTTCATCTATATTTGACTCAATTGATTGACTGTTCTTATATGCATGCACAAAATCCTTGAATTTTAAAACCGGCACAAGACTCATATTTACATCCGGCATCATAAGTCCATAGGCGATTTTTGAATTTTTATTATATTGATTCTCATATATGCCGACAAGTTTTAAACTTTTTGTAAACTCGGTTTTAAAAGTTTCATTTTTTATAACTGAGTCTATCGGATTTATTTCTTCTCCGTTTATAATTCTTTTTCCAAAACTTATTTCGACATTACCACCTATTTTTAAATCGTTTTTTTCGCACACATCTTTTGAAAGCAAAATTTCATTCGTATTTTTCGGAAACTCTCCATCCAATAAATATGAAAATTCATGCATATTTATCGCATCTTGATCTTCGTAAGAAATTGCAATCCTTGATTCATTTATTAACGCTGAAGTATTTTCCGGGAGCACTCCACCTGCAAAAACCACATTTTCTACGTTGTTCAATTTTTTTATTTCTTCCGTCGTGAGCTTTTCTCCAATTTCGGCATGATAGTAGTTATCTGAAAGCACTAATTTTTTGTTGGAATTTATATTTGAATATCCTTGATAAAATATAAATGTTATGAACACGCTCATTATAAGTAGAGATATAAAAATCGGGAAATTCTTTTTATTCATTAATCTCATCTCCTGCTATTTTCCCATCGACAATAGTTATGATTCTATCAGATTCAAGTGCCACACTTTCGTCGTGTGTAACAAGAATTATTGTTTGATTCGAAGTGTGATTGAAATATTTAAGAATTTCAATTATTTCATTTGAGTTTTTGCGATCCAGATTTCCCGTTGGTTCATCCAATAGTAAAAGCGACGGTTCGTAAATCAAACTTCTTGCAATTGCAACCCTTTGATTTTGACCACCCGAAAGTTCGCTTGGAAAGTTGTTTAGCTTTTTTGAAATTCCAAGTTTGTTCACAATGTCATCGAAAAGCTTCTCATTCACTCGCCTTCCGTCAAGCGTAAGTGGCAACTCAATATTGTGTTTCACAGTCAAATTTGGAATTAGATTGTAAAACTGATAAACGATACCGACCTTTCTCCTTCTAAATAGCGCAAGCTCCTTTGAGTTGTAATTGGAAATGTCAGTTCCTTCAATATAAATCTTTCCGTCGTTTGGACGATCCACCCCTCCAATTAAATGTAGGAGAGTCGACTTACCGGAACCACTCGGTCCAACAACTGCAATGAACTCCCCTCTTTCGATTGAAAAACTAACATCATCTACAGCATTTACAAGATTTTCTCCTTTGCCATAAATCTTTTTTAAATTTTCTATTTTTAATATTTCCATAGAATTCTCCTTTCACTAACCCAATCTTACATAATGAAAGTGACTTTTCTGTGACAAGTGAAAATCATTTAAAAAATTTCATCGAAAAAATCGCACCTTTTTCTCCATTCTTTACAGAAATTGTGCCGTTGTTTTTTTCGACAATTGTCTTCGCCATATTAAGTCCGATTCCGAAACCGTTTGAATCAGGTGATTTATAAAAACGTCAAAAAATCTTCTTAAATTCCGTATTATCTATTCCCCCACCGTCATCTTCAATGCAAATCTCAACATAAATCGGATTTTCGGAGCTTGAAATTATAATCTCTGACGATTTTTCGGAAGCATTTTTTAAAATATTTATCACAGCTTCACTAATCCAATAAAAATCGCCGGTAAACGACTTGCAATTATAACTTTCTGTTATTTTCATACTGTCATCCGATAAGTTCAAAATATCAAACGCATATTGAAATATCTCGGCAATATTAAGTTTTTCTTTCTTCATCTCTGTCAAATTTGCATCGAGACTCGAGAGTTTTAGAAGTATATCCGAAAGTGAATTTAGTCTTTTAAGACCATCGGAAATACTTGAAACATTGACACCATCTTTTTTTATAAATTCAAAATCAATAAGCATTGATGTTATCGGCGTTTTTATTTGATGTGCAATATTCTCGAAATTTTCAACTTGACTTTTAGATAAACGTTTTATATTTTCCCGCTCCTCGACATTTTTCAAAAACAACTTGTAAATACTGTCTTCCAAAATCGAGAAATTATCTTGCTTCATCGGAGTATAATATTCTCCATTGTTGAAATTTTCAATCATCAAAACCATTTCTTCAATTCTTTTATTTTCTCGCTTTTTCATAAAAAAATAGCAAATAACTATTGAAATCGGTATTAAAAAATAAATCATATTATTCCATCCTGTATCCAATTCCTCGAATAGTTGTAATAAGATCTTTCGAAGTTTTATCTCGAATTCGCTTTATTGTCGTCGTCAATGTGTTGTCGTTTACAAACTGCTCATTGTCTTCCCAAAAAATCTGAAGAAGATGCTCTCGTGTAAATATTCTGTTCGGATTTTTTATAAAAAGCGAAATCACGCCATATTCAAGAGCAGTCAAATTCACTGGACTATTTTTATAATAAACTGTCCCTTCATCCATATTTATTTTTAAATCTTTAAAAATAATATTCTCATCGCTGACACAAACAGTTCTTAAAGTTGCGTCAACTCTTGCCCTCAAAACATTTAAATCAAACGGTTTTGTTATATAATCATCGACACCTTTATCAAGAGCTTCGGCAATATAATTTGAATCATTTTTTACAGTAGTAATTATAATTCTAATATCCCGTTCTTTAAAATACTTAATTAATTCATCTCCCTTTCCATCGGGAAGATTTATATCAAGTAGCGCAAGATCAATTGAGGTATCAGTTTTTTCATAAACTTCATCAATTGATGATGCCTCGACAATACTAAAATTATGCTCGCTCAAAAACATTGAAAGTCTTTTTAAAATATCCTTCTCATCTTCAACTATTAAAATCTTTCTCATAAAATTCCTCGCTAATTTTTTATAGTATATTTATTATATCATAAATATTTCCACAACAAAAAAGACACAAGAGCGAAAACTCTCATGTCCTTAAATTAAATTATTTTTTCAAGCTTTCGTCAATGCAAACTTCTTTGTATAAAAAAAGCTCGATTTAAATCGAGCAATAATATTGTATGTCTATTGATTATTTCTTTTGATTTCCGAAGCCATCTCTGCAAGTTGACGACGATTGTCATTTAGAGTATCAATAACTTTATTCAAGTTTTCTTGAGTGCCGTTTAAAATTTTGTCGGTGTACTCAATTGAGCCCATAGAAATTTGAACGGACTTTTCTGTTGCAGCTTTAATTATTTGTGCTGCTTGTTTCTTTGCTTCAATCAAAACGCTTTCTTCCGAAAGGAGTCGACCGAGTTCAACTTTTGCGTCATTAATAACTTTGTCCGCATCCATTCTTGCTTCATTAAGTATTCTTTCTCTTTCGCCTTTAATCCATGTTGCTTGTTTGATGTCATCAGGCAATTTGAGCCTTAAATCACTCAAAAGTTCAAGAATTTCTTCTCTTCCGACTGCAACTTTGTTGCTGAAAAATGCCGGTTTTGCACCTTCAACTAAATCTTCAATGGAATCTATAATTTCTAAAACATCCATTTAGCTACCTCCTCTTTATTTTAGCCTCTACTTCACTTATAACAAAATCCGGAACCATTCCGGTTAAATCACCGCCAAATGTTGCGATTTCTTTTACTAAACTTGAACTCAAAAATGAATATTTCGAGTTTGCAACCATAAATAATGTCTCTGTGTCGCCCTTCAACTTTTTGTTTGCAAGAGCCATTTGCAACTCGTATTCATAATCCGAGACAGCTCTCAATCCTCTAAATATAATCTTTGCACCGATTTTTTCTGCATAATCTATCAGTAATCCGCTAAAAGGTTCGATTTTAACATTAGGAATATCTTCCGTCACTTTTTCGAGCAGGCTAATTCTTTCCTCAACTGTGAAAAACGGTTTTTTGGATGGATTTGTAAGTACAGCTACATATAATGTATCTGTAAGTTTTGCCGCACGCTGTATAATGTCTATATGTCCATTTGTGACCGGATCAAAACTCCCCGGATAAACTGCTATCATAGTTACCTCCGATAATTAAAACTTTTCTCTTTCCATAAACACGCTCTTTTATTATATTCACATTGGAAATTGAAAAATCTTTTACCGTTTCAATAATAATTTCCGTGCTTAGTTTTATTATATCAGATTTTTCAATAATATTAAACACTTCGAGCAAATTTTTTTTATCATCATATGGTGGATCGAGATAAATATAGTCAAATTTCTCTCCCGATAGTCTTGAAAATACACTATTTACATTGGATTTTATTACTTTTCCAACTTCAATATGTTTTGTTTTTTCTAAATTTTGTTTTATAGAATTTATCGCCTTTATATTGTTGTCCACAAAAACCGCACTCTTTGCACCGCGGGACAAAAATTCTATCCCGATTTGACCGGAACCCGCAAACAAATCCAAAACGCTTGACTCCGGAATTATAGGTCCAATTAAATTAAAAATATTTTCTTTTAGCATGTCATCCGTCGGTCGTGTCGTCATTCCCTCAGGTGCTACTAGTTTTGTTCCTCTGTTTTTTCCCGAAATAACTCTCATTAATTTAGTACACCGCTTTCTATTTTCCCGAGCAAAAGCTCCGCATTGTTTTTTAGCTCCGTCACTTCAGCTTCGCTTGCATTTTTTATATATTCATCGAAATCATTTTTAGCTCTCATTACAATGTTTAAATCCGTCTCAAAATCCAAAAATTTAAATTTCTGTGCACCGCTTTGCTTGAGACCCAAAATTTCGCCGGGTCCTCTTTGCTTTAAGTCCTCCATTGCAATATAGAATCCGTCGTTACTTCTTTCAATAGTCTTAAGCCTTGAGTATGTTTCATCATTCTTTGCATTGTGAGCAATAATACACGTGCTTTTATACTGACCTCTGCCCACGCGTCCTCTAAGCTGATGTAGCTGTGCAAGACCGAATCTCTCGCCGTTCATAATGACAATTGTCGTTGCATTCGGCACGTCAATCCCGACTTCGATAACAGTTGTCGAGACGAGAACATCGATTAAACCGTCTTTAAAGTCGGTCATGATTTTTTCTTTTTCTTCGTCGTCCGTTCGCCCTGTCAAAAGTGCAACATTTTTTCCACTGAATTCAACTTTTAATCTTTCATAAAGTTCCGTCGCTGAGTTTAAATCCGACTTCTCACTCTCCTCAATAAGCGGACAAACATAGTACGCCTGTCTGCCGTTTTGAAGTTCACGCCTTACAAAACCGTTTATGCTGTCCATTTCTTTTTCCGTAAGCACATAAGTGTCGATTTTTTGTCGTCCTTCCGGCATTGTCTTTATCTCGGAAATATCCATATCGCCGTAAAGAATTATCGAAAGACTTCTTGGAATAGGAGTTGCACTCATGACAAGAACATTTGTACCGTTGCCCTTTTCAATCAAATTGTTTCGTTGGTTTACACCAAAGCGATGTTGCTCGTCGATTATTACCGAACCCAAATCTTTAAAATTTATGTCCTCGTTTAAAAGAGAGTGCGTGCCGACAAGAATGTCGATGTTTCCGTTTTGAACTTCTTCGTATATACGTTCCTTGTCTTTTTTCTTTGTCTTCGAAATTAAAAGTTCGCAGTTCATATTAAATTTATCCGCAAATGTTTTAAGCTTCTCATAGTTTTGAACCGCAAGAAGCGTTGTAGGCGCCATGAAAGCAACTTGTCTTCCCCCGGCAACCGTCTTTATCGCCATATATTGTCCGACAACCGTCTTCCCCGAGCCGACGTCACCTTGAAGGAGTCGATTCATCGAATAATCCGCTTCCAAATCGCGTTTAATATCGACAATTGCATCCTTTTGTCCTTCGGTTAAAAGAAACGGCAAACCCCTCAGAAAATCGCGTTCTTCACTCGTGTCCCTTATAACTTTTCCTTTAGATTTTTTTGTAAAGCTGAAATTCGAATATTTCATAACATTTAACAAAAACGCTTCTACATAAGCCATCGATTTTATCGCATAGTTCGCTTTTTCAATCTCTTCCGGAAAATGTATCATGCGAAGGAGAGCTTTTATACTCAAGAAATTATATTTTTTTATAATTTCGTCCGGCAAAAGTCTTATATCCGTAAAATTGTCGAGTGCAGCTTTTATCGACTCACGCAAAATCTTATTTGTAATCGTGGCATTAAGCGGATAAATCGGAACTATAACTCCGAGGTCTTTGCCCTTCACTTGCGAAAAAATCGGATTTGAAAAGCTCACTCTATTGTTATAAATACTCGGCTTCCCAAAAATATAATAAGACAGCCCTTTTTTAAAATAAGAAACCGCAAAGCTTTGATTAAAGAAAACAATTTCAACCGGTCTTTCGCCGTCGGTCGCATTGTACGAAACCATCGTCATATTGCTTGCCGTCTTTCGTCTTGCCGGTCCCGCAACAATTTTTAAATGCACAAGCTGTTTCTTTTCGAAATCCAAATCCTTTACACGCACCAGAGTTTTTCTGTCCTCATAGTAATTCGGCGAATAAAAGACTAGATCATTTATGTCGGTGATATTTAATTTTCGGAGGCCCTCAAGTCTTTTCGGACCGATTTTCTTTATGTCTTTAAGCTCCAAAAAATCTCCTCAAATTAAAATAAAGAGCCGAAATCGGCCCTTTATTATTCAATACTTATCAAATAATAGTAAACTTGTTGATTACCCATTAAGCCTTCGATCGTAATGTCATCAAATTCATTTTCAAGTTTTTCTATAAGCTCTTCCATTTGTACTTCTGTAACATCTTGACCGGCATATAGCGTCACGATAGAAGAATCTTCATCTACACCCTTTTTCAAAGTTTCAAGAACTGTTTCATAGATGTCTTCGCTCGAAGATACAATTTCCGATTCCAAAATTCCCATGTAATCGCCTTGGTTTATCTTCTTACCTGAAACAGTGGTATCTCTCACAGCGTATGTTATTGAACCGCTCTTAACAGCTTTTATAGCATCATTTAGCGTCTCAATTGCATCCTCAAGATCCAAATCAAAGTCAAAATTAATCATTGCTGAAATGCCTTGTGGAATTGTCTTTGTCGGTATGACTATAACATTTTTGTCAGAAACTTCAGCAGCTTTTTGTGCCGTCAAAACAATATTTGAATTGTTTGGAAGGACAAAAATAGTTTTTGCATTTATCTTTTCGATTTTTTTGGTTAAATCTTCAACGCTCGGATTCATAGTTTGTCCGCCCGAAACGATTTCATCTACTTCGAAATCTTTGAACACACTCATAATACCATCGCCTGATGCAACAGCAACAAATCCATACTCTTTTTGAGGTCCAGCGTCCTGTGCCTTTAAAGATTCATATTTCTTTTGTTGTTCCTCTTCATGTGCACGTCTTACTTCAGCATTTTGAAGCCTCATATTATCTGACTTAATGCCGGTTAAATATCCTCTTTCGAGTGCAAGCTCAAGAGCTTTTCCCGGATGATTCGTGTGCACGTGAACTTTTATAATATCTTCAACTTTAACACAAACAAGACTATCTCCAAACTTCAAAAGTTCTTCCTTGAGCGTGTCTGCGTCATGTTGGTCTGTATTGTCGGTGTGAATAATAAATTCAGTACAATATCCGAACTTAATATTTTCATCAAAATGAACTTCATGTGTTTTTGTTTCTACAACTTCAGCTGTGTATTGGACTTCTTCACCTTTAAGACCGTCAATAGCACCCCTCATCAAAACGAGAAGTCCCTTTCCTCCGGAGTCCACAACCCCCGCTTCTTTTAAAACAGGAAGCATTTCAGGAGTCTTTTCAAGAGCTCTTTCACCTTCCGCATATATTGCTTCAAGGTATTCGATTGTGTCGCTATACTTACTTTGGTTTGAAACAGCAAAGGCAGCCATATATCTTACAACGCTCAAAATTGTTCCTTCAGTAGGCTTCATAACCGCCTTGTAAGCAATCTCTTTTGAAGATTCAAAGCCGCGTTTTATCGCTCTTACGTCGAGTTCCTTGAAATCCTGAATTCCCATATAAAATCCTCTAAGAATTTGCGAAAGTATAACACCCGAGTTTCCTCTTGCACCCATAAGTGCACCTTTGCTAAGAGCTTGCGAAAGTTCACCACAGTGAGTTGTCTCTTCTGCCAAAGCATAATTGCCTGCTGATTTTATTGTAAGAAACATATTAATCCCGGTGTCTCCGTCAGGAACCGGAAAAACATTCAGGGAGTTAACCATTTCTTTATTTACATCTAGGTTTTTGATGGCACTTTTTATAGCATTTCGCATCATGCCCGCATTAATATTAGTCATGCCGCCTCCTACTTATTGGTCCTGATTCCTTGAACGACAAGGTTTATTTCAGGCACTTTAAGTCCAGTATATTTTTCTACGTTGAAACGAACTTTTTCCTTAAGATTTTCCGCAACAACGGAAATATTTACTCCATATTGAGTAATTATATATATATCTAAAGACAAATCGTCACCTTCCGAATTAACTTTAATTCCCTTAGTGAGATTGTCAGATTTTAACATTTCGAGAAAACCGTCTGCGGCGTTTTTTGCAGCCATTCCTACTATGCCGTATGTTTCCATGACACTCAAACCTGAAATAGTTGCTATAGCATTGTCTGAAATTGTTATCGAACCAAATTCGGTTCTTTTCGTTGCAGTCATATTATTAATTCTCCTTTTTTGTTAATTCTATTATCATTATACATCATTTTTTTTTACTTATCAAGTAAAAAAATTCGAAAAAGACTTGATTTAGATTAATATTTGTTGTAAAATATATATGTTAATCATAAGGAGGTGTATTACCAATGGCACAAGTATGTGAAATTTGCGGAAAAGGTAAAATGTTTGGCAAAAAAGTAAGCCACTCTCACAGACATTCAGCAAAATCTTGGGCTCCTAACTTAAGAAGAGTAAGAATTGTTGAAGACGGAACTCCTAAGAGAATAAAAGTCTGCGCAAGCTGTCTTAAAAAAGTTAACCAAGATGCATAAAATTAACCCATAGAAATGGTTTTATGAAAAATTATTTCTACGGGTCTTTTTTATTTATTATTGAATTTTTTTCTCAATAGGCTCTATCACAACCATAACGGGATTCCCTTTTACCATGATATAGCCTTCCTCAACCGTGTAGTTGCTAAGTGTAAGCGTGCTGCCACGGTTTATTTTTTTATCCTTTAGATTCCATCTAAATCCCATCATGCTTATTGTCGTATCGTCATCATAAAAAGGAACGACCGACACCTCAAGGCCTTTCGGAATATTCAGAACTTCGTTATTTGAAAGAAAGTCACATCTCGTAGCTGCTTCTCTTATGGATACACGCCTACCCTCTTTCTTTATTTTAAGAAATAGGCCTAAATTAAAGAGCTCATGCGAAAGCCTTCCACCCAAAACACCTGTAAAATCTATTCTTTGAAAATCTTTTTCAATTAAATAGTTTATTGCAAGCTCGAGATCAGAAAAATCTTTTTTGACCGGATACTTAATTGTATCTTTCGATTTAAAATATTCTCTAACATTTTTATCGAGTGAATCGAAATCGCCAATACATAAATCAAACTCCATATCCGTGCCGTAGAATGCTTCGGCACCTTTATCGCATGCAATAACAAAGTCATAGTCGGCAATTATTTTTTTGATATATTTTTTTGAAAAACCTGAAGCACCGACGACAAGAGCTTTATTTGCCATTTAAAACATCCTTGAATGCTTGATAGTTTTTATTAAAGTCACCCTTTAAAAGAGATGAACCGCTAACAACAATGTCAGCTCCGGCATCAACAACATCTTTTAAATTGTTCACGCCGATACCGCCATCAACTTCGATTTTTGTGTCTAGTCCCGCATTTACAATCATGCTCTTAATCTTTTCGATTTTCTTTAATTGCGATGCGATGAATTTTTGTCCGCCAAATCCCGGATTAACACTCATCACAAGAACCATGTCAGCCACTTCAAGAACATATTTAATCGCTTCTTCAGATGTGGCAGGATTTAGTGCAACGCCCGACTTCATGCCGAGATTTCTGATTTGCGACAAGTCGCGTTCAAGGTGAGTCGAAGCTTCTGAATGGATTGTGAGATACTCAACTCCGATTTTTTGATAAATATCGAAATATCTGTTCGGCTCCATAATCATCAAATGCGCATCCATTCCCACATTTGAAATCTTTTTTATGTGTTCCAAAATCATCGGGCCGTAGCTGATGTTAGGGACAAACATTCCATCCATAATATCCATGTGAAACAAATCAATTCCGGCACTTTCCATCATCTTAATATCTTTTTCCAGATTTAGAAAATCTGCACTCAATATGCTCGGTGCGATTCTTACCATTTTTCTTTCCTCTCCTTCAACTCTTTAAATAATCTCAAGTAACTTTCATATCTCAAATTACATATTTCTCCATCTTTCAACGCTTCTTTGACTCGACATCCCGGTTCGTTTATATGCGTGCAAGTGTTAAATCTGCACTCACTTTTATATTTTTGAAATTCCGGAAAATAATCCGCCAACCTCTCTCCTTCATCCAATGTTTCGAGTTCAAGAGTTGAGAAGCCCGGCGTATCAATGAGATAAAAATCGTCAATTGGAAAAATCTCGACCTGTCTTGTGGTGTGCTTACCGCGGCCCAATTTTTTACTAATAAAATTTGTTCGCTGTACATCATATCCGTGCACATTGTTTAAAAATGTGCTCTTTCCAACGCCGCTGTTTCCAACAAGAAGGACTATTTTTCCGCTCAAATATTTAAAAATTTCATCGTAATTGTTGTTTTCGATTCGACCCAAAAAAGTTTTTATTCCGACAGAATTGTATTCATTATATAATTCTTCCGCCAACTTTTCATTCAAATCCGCCTTTGTAACAAGAAGAATCGGGTGCGTTTTTTCTTTAAAAGCGTAAACCGTAAGTTTATCTATCAAATATCTGTCAAACCTCGGCTCATCAATCGATTGAACGATAAGAAAAACGTCGATGTTTGCGGCTTTCGGTCTTATAAATTCATTTTTTCTCTCAGCAACTTCAATAATAGTATTGTTTTCAGTCGACTCGTCATAATAAACGATGTCGCCTACCAAAAGTTTGCCGAATTTTTTTATTTTACCGGGACTGTGAAGAACAACTTCTTCGTGTTCTTCACCGATTCCTGTAAAAATTCCACCTGAAACACTTTTAATTACAGCTTTTTTCATTATCTTTGTTGAACCGTAAAGGTTTCTGCGAATTCATCATTTATATAAAGTTCCAAAATTTCACCGACCGGTTGATCTTTAAGATTTATATAAGCGACTTCTTCATCTTTTGAGAAAGTGTTTTCATAAACCGTTTCACGATTTCCGTCAACAACTTTTACAAGTTTTACAACGCTTTCAGGCACATCCGATGGAAGTGGAACTGCAACGCTGAATTTTGTTGTATTAGCTTTTGGCTTTTCAGGTTCTGCCGGTTTTTCATCCGGTTTATTTTCTTCAGTAGGTTGTTCGCTTTGATTTTGTTCATTTTCTTCCGGCTTTTCTTCCGGTCCTTTTGAAACATTAAGTTCGATAGTATCTCCATTTTCAAACGGTTGATTTGCTGCGATCGATTGAGAGATAACTCTGTCTTTTTCAGTTTCTTCCGAAGCTACATATACAGGGTCTTTGACAACTAAGCCCTTTTCTTCAAGCATCTTCTTAGCTTCATCAAAAGTCATTCCCATAACATTTGGAACAAGATTATCTTCACTGCCTTTTCCATTTGAAATAGAAAGATAAAGTGTGTCACCTTCAGTTATTGAAGAGCCTGCTATTGGGTTTTGTGCGATAATAGTGTTTTCTTCCGAATCATCGTCGACATAATCCACTTCGATTTTTAATCCAAGTTCCTTGACTTTGGCTTCAATTTCTTCGAGTTTCATTCCGACGTACGAATCAATCTTCGTTGAATTTGAGTCGACATTCAAAACTACATACACTGTGCTATTCTCTTTTACAGTCATGCCTGATTGCGGATCTTGACTTATAACACCATATGGCTTTGATGAATCTGTCGTTTCGCTCTTAACTTCAAGTTTTAAACCCATGTCTTGAACAGCTTTTCTAGCTTCTGCTTCTGTCATTCCGATTAAATTCGGAAGTGCTATCTCTTGAACCGTTGAATCCTTCTGAATTTGTTTTAACTTTGTAAATCCAAGATAAAGTCCTGTCGTTAAAACAAATGCCGCTAAAATTCCGAGGATTATTGGAATGATTCCGAGTTTTTTATGCTTACCGTCGTCATCATAGTCATCATAATCGTCGTCGTCATAATAATCATCATCGTCATAGTCGTCGTCATCATAATCGTCATCATCGTCGTAATAATCGTCTTTGTTGTTGATCTTAACCTTTTTATTCTTTTGAACCATCTTATCAATCTCCGCAGTCGGTATAACTCTTGTTTGATCGAGCGAATCATCAATCACATCGCTTGGCACGAAAGTTCTCTTTGAACCTGTTGTGCTCCTTAAGTCGGTGATAATTTCATCTACATTTTGATATCTTTCCGCTTGTTTTTTCATAGTACACTTCAAGACAACTCTTTCGACGCCTTCGGAAATATCTTCATTAATTTCGCCAGGCGGAGTTATGTCTTCTTGAATATGCTTCATCGCGATTGTGACCGGATTTTCACCGACGAACGGACGCTTACCGGTGAGCATTTCATAGAACACAATACCAAATGAATAGATATCGGTTCTTTGGTCAGTAAATGCGCCACGCGCCTGTTCCGGACTGAAATAATGAACAGAACCTATTGCATCCATCGTAGTTGTCATTGTGTGGTTTGAAGTTGCCCTTGCAATTCCGAAATCCGTCACCTTAACAATGCCACTTTTTGAAATCATAATATTGTGTGGTTTAATATCTCTGTGAATAACTCCATGGCTGTGAGCTTCTTTAAGTGCTTCCAAAATTTGAAGTGCAATATCCACTGCTTCTTCTTCCGGAATGAACCCCTTCTTTTCTATGAGCTCCTTCAATGTGATGCCGTCGATATATTCCATAACAATGAAATAGACCGGTTTCCCATCGAGTTCTATCTCGTGAAAATCATAAATACCTACAATATTTGGATGATTCAGCTTTGCCGCAGACTGACATTCCATCATGAACTTCTTTACAAATTCTTCATCTTCAGCATATTCGCTTTTAAGAACTTTTATTGCAACCAATCTGTCGAGCGTGTGACATTTTGCCTTATAAACAGTCGCCATACCGCCTTCGCCGATTTGCTCCAAAATTTCATATCTATTAAGTAAAATAGTACCAATTTCCATATTAATCTCCGATCTCTGCAATCAAGCAGGTAATATTATCTCTTCCGCCAAGTTTTAACGCTTCATCGACAATTGCGTCGACAATTTCTTGCGGGCTTTTTTTGCATGCAACAAACTTTTCAATGCTCTTATCATCAAGATAAGTCGTAACACCATCCGAACAAATAAAAATCTTTTTGACATCGGTTGCATCAATCGAACCGATTGCCGGTTCAACAATTGATGAGGATCCAAGAGCTTGAGTAATATAATTTTTCAAATCCGCCCTATCCTTGCTGTCTAAAATTACACCTTTTTCAATAAGTTCGCCAATCAAGGTGTGATCCTTAGAAATCATCATGAGCTTGTCCTTCAAAACATAAATTCTGCTGTCGCCTATGTGTGCGTAATAAATTTTTTTATTATACAAAACCGCAAGGCTGAAAGTAGTTCCCATGCCGCGCATTTCGTCGTCGTTCTTGCCTTTCAAATAAATATTTATGTTGGCTTTATTCACGAGGTCTCTTAGTATTTGAAGAATCTCATCGTCAGACTTGCCGTCAAATGAAAAATCAAATTCCTCCACAAAATCTCTTGCCATCTGACTAGCAACTTCGCCTTTTTTGTGACCTCCCATGCCGTCACAAACAAGAAAAACATATAGTCCGTTTTCATTTTTGATTAAATAAGCATCTTCGTTGTTCGGCCGTATTTTGCCGACATCGCTTTTAGCACTATATATCATTTAACAATTCCTTTCCTTGTACTTGCGTCTCAATTGACCGCAAGCTCCGTCAATGTCCTTACCCCTACTGTTTCTAAATGTTGCGTTCACTCCGTTTGATGTGAGTAAATCACAAAACTCCCTCGCGGCATTTTTCTTGCCGCCGTCGCTGTATTCCTTAATTGGATTTAATTCCAAAATATTCACGTGAGCATGAATACGTCTTGCAAATTCCCTAATTCTCTTTGCATCGCCCTGCGAATCATTTTCTCCGCCTATAACCATATATTCAAATGAAATCCTTCGATTCGTCTTTTCGTAATAATACGAAAGAGCATCCATCACACTTTCGATATTATATGCTCTATTTATCGGCATGAGCTTGCTTCTCTCTTCATCGGTTGTCCTGTGGAGCGAAAGTGCAAGAGTGATTGGAAAATCATAGTCCGCAAGTGCTTTAATTTTTTCAGGGATTCCACAAGTTGACACCGTAATTTTCCGAAGCGACTTGTCAGCACCTCGTTCATCACTTATAATTTTTAAAAACTTAACTAAATTTTCGAAATTATCGAGCGGTTCGCCCTGTCCCATAATTACAATATTTTCTATGCGACCGTTTTCATTCTCAATTTCATAAATTTGTCTAAGCATTTCGGCTGCTGTAAGATTTCTCGCCTTTCCGCCTTTGGTTGATGCACAGAAAACGCAACCCATATTGCAGCCGACTTGCGATGAAATACATATAGATTTTCTATCTTCATAAGCCATATAAACCGCTTCGACAATTTCTCCGTCCGGAAGTTCGAGCAAATATTTTATTGTGTCGTCGATTTTCGATACCGCTTTATGAATTATTTTTACTTCCGCAAGTGTGCATTCGTTTTTCAGTTTCTCACGTAAATCTTTTTTTAAAACTGTCATCTCATCGAGCGACTTGGCTTTGTTTTTATGAATAAACGAAAAAATCTGACCGGCTCTATATTTTTGCAGTCCATGTTTTTCGGCAAATTTTTCCATTTCTAAAAAATCCAAATCATCTAAATAAATCATATTATCTCACTTTTAATAAACTTGCAAAGAATCCTTCATGTTCTTCGTTTAACATAAATGTCTCGTGCCACAAAACTTCCATTCCGAGTTCAAGCTCCGCATATTTAAGCACATCCTCGTTTTCCTGGTTTAAAATAGAGCAGGTCGAATAAATTATATATCCGTTGTCTTTCACATAATTTTTTGCATTCGAAAGAATCTTTTTTTGCGTAACGTTTAACTCATCGATGGAACTTTTATCAATCTTGTATTTAAGCTCCGGACGTCTTCTTATAACACCGCTTCCGCTACACGGAACGTCGGCGACAACCAAATCATAGGTCCCGCCCTCATATTCCGTCGCGTCTGAAAGTTTTGCAACGACATTGCTTAACCCCCAAGTGTTTATATTTCTCAAAAGAAGATTCACACGTGTATCGTTTATATCCTCCGAAACGATTTTCGGAGAACCGAGCGAATCCGAAACGAGAAGTGTTTTCCCTCCCGGTGCTGCACAAAGATCTATCACCGTTTTTATATTTTCTTTTTCGATATTTGAAAACGCCTTTCTTATAAACGAGGTCGAATAGTCCAAAATCGCCACGTCACCTCTTTCAAAAAACGGCTTCAGTGCACTGCGATTGAAATTTTTTATAAATATAAAATCATCTTTCTTTGTATAATTCATCGCATTTTCATCGAGTGTTTTTAAAATATCTTCTTCGTTTCTTCTCACATAAACGTGAACAAGTGGACTTTCAAAGCTGTGTTTTAAAAAGCTTTCGATTTCTTCATCACTCAAATTCACTCTTAGAAGCTTGATGAATTCTTCGCTCACGGAGTATTTGATTGAAAAGTCGGAGTTTGCAATGTCTTTTAAAATCTTATTCTTTTCTCTTTGAACACTTCTCAAAATCCCGTTTGCAAAACTTGCTGCGCCTTTGTTAGTCTTCTTTTTCACCATCTCCACAATCTCATAGATTGCGGCATAAGCTTTTATATTTGTATAAAGAAGATGATAGATGCCGATATAAATTAAAATCCTGACTTCATCTTGAATCTTGTTTTTCTTCATCTTTGAAAAACTGTCCAAAATATATTGAAGAGTGATTTTTCTTTCTATGACTCCGTAAACCGAGTCCGTGATAAAAGGCATGTGCTCACTTTTAACACGTCGAAGCGCATCATTTGAGAATCTGCCGTTTATTATTGAATCATACAAAACATTGTAGATAATCTCTCTGTCGTTTGTCGGTGTTTCTTTTTTAATTATCTTTGCCATCCACAAAACCCTCTAAATTATTTCCGAGTAAAAACGATTTTGTATCCATTCTCTTTTTGCCCGGTGCTTGAATATTTAAAATCTCAACCGCCGCATCTCCAGCTCCGATAAAAATCCTTCCTCCGTCGCATTTAATTTTACCCGGTGTTAGCTTTACATCCGTAGTCCTTGCGTTAAAAAACTTATAACGATTTGACTCGATAAAAGCAACCGCACCGATATGCGTTGAAAGACTATTTATCATATTCTTTACGTCAACCGCATTTTTCGAAAAATCGATTATCGTGTCGTCCTTTAAAATCTTTCTTGCATACGAACTCTCTCCCTCTTGTGGAATCGGTTCAAGTCCTTCCGAAACATCCTTTAAAATTGCATTTATCGACTCATTAGTTACATTCAAAAGTTTTTCATTCAGCGTATCAAAAGTCTCGGTCTCTGTAATATCAACTTCAATTTTTCTATAGACATCTCCGGTGTCAAGCCCTTTATTCATCCTCATATAGCTGATTCCGGTTTTCTTTTCCCCCAGTAAAATTGCGGATTCAATCGGACTTGCTCCCCTTAAATTCGGAAGTAGCGATGCGTGAATATTTATCGGAGAAATTTTCGGAATATTTAAAACCTCTTCACTTAAAATCGCTCCATATGCGACAACGACAAAAAAGTCCGGCGAAATTTCTTTAAGTTTCGCCTTTCCTTCTTCGTCAATTCTGTCATATTCCAAAACTTCGATATTATGTTCTAGTGCAACTTTTTTTACAGGTGTCATGTCAACCTTGTTTCCACGTTTTCTCACCTTGTCCGTTCTCGTCACAACTGCAACTACGTTTTCATTTGTGTCAATAAGTTTTTCTAAAATCGAAGCTCCGAAGTCAGTTGAGCTGAAAAATACAATACTACTGTTCATAATCTCCAATCATCTTATCCTTGTATAAAATGCCGTCGATGTGATCAATTTCGTGACAAAGTTCTCTCGCAACAAAATCTCGAGCTTCAAACTCCACATCTTCGCCATCTTCATTTACATATTTTACTTTAACATAAGTCGGTCTCGGCACAATTCCACGTCTGCCCGGAATTGAAAGACAGCCCTCAAGGCCTTCTTCTTCACCGCTCGACTCGACAATTTCAGGGTTTATCAAAACCATAATGTCGCCATCTTCGTTGTCCGGTTCAGGGTCAATAACGATTATACGTCTTAAAACTCCAACTTGAACAGCTGCAATTCCAACGCCTTGCTCGTGAAACATAGTCTCGACCATGTCGTCTATTAGCTCATAAATTTTATCGTTGAGCTCCTTTACCGGCTTTGATATTTTGCGAAGAATCGGGTCACCATCAATTCTTATTTTTCTTATTGCCATAAAATCTCCTTACATCATATTTATAGGGTCCACATTCACTGTTATATCCCCTAATTCCAAACTATTTATATAATCAATCATGTTGTTTAAAAGTTCCGGTCTCACCTTCACCATAAATTGCCATCTGTAAACTCCGTTAATTTTTGAAATCGGACAAGGATTTGGATGCAGCACAACCGCATCAATCCTCACTCTTTGGAGCTCCAGATAAACCATATCATAAATATCTTTCAAATCATTATATGTCTTATTATTGTCCGCCCCTTCGTTTTTTAGAACAATTATATTATAAAATGGCGGGTACTTAAATTCATCTCTTATCAGTATTTCTTTTCTATAAAAATCGGTATACGACGACTTCACGCTGTAATCAATCGCATAGTGGTCCGGTTGGTAAGTCTGAAGAATTACTCTTCCATCTTTGTCACCTCTTCCGGATCTACCTGCAACCTGTCTTATAAGGCTGTATGTCCATTCGGGCGCTCTGTAGTCTTGAATTCTAAGTGTCATATCTGCCGCCAAAATGCCGACGAGTGTCACGTTTTTAAAGTCTAGCCCCTTTGCAATCATTTGTGTGCCGATCAATATGTCAATCTTACCGTCGTTCATTTCGTTATAAATATTCGAGTGTGCATTTTTTCTTGCAGTCGTATCTCTGTCCATTCTTTGTACTCGTGCATTAGGAAAAGTTTTTCTCGTAATATCCTCGACTTGTTCTGTGCCGATTCCAAACTCCTTGATTTTCTTCGAGCCGCAAACCGGACAACTTTCAGGATATCTTTTCGTGCGACCGCAATAGTGGCATATCAAAAGATTTTCTCGCTTGTGATATGTCATAGAAACGTCGCAATGTTCACATTTAATACTTTCCCCACAGCTTCTGCAAGAAACCGAGCCGAAAAATCCGCGCCTATTTAAGAAAAGTATAACTTGTTCTTTTTTCTCGAGATTGTCCAATATCGCTTCGTATAGTTTTAAGCTGAAAATCGAAGTGTTCCCTTCGTTTAACTCTTCACGCATATCCGCAACCTCTATTTCAGGAACCGGTCTACCGTTCGCTCTCTTGTCGAGTTCGTAAAGACTAAAAAGTCCTTTACTCGACTCAAAATATGTCGTGATTGACGGAGTTGCACTTCCAAGAAGAAGTATTCCGTCGTCTTTTTTTACTCTATATCTCGCAACATCAACCGTCTTGTATCTAGGGGTTTTCCCCGAAACATATGAGCTGTCGTGCTCTTCATCGATTATTATGATACCGATATTTTTTAGCGGACTAAAAACCGCACTTCTCGCACCGACGACTATTCGAACTTCCTGGTTCTTTATTTTCATCCACTCTCTGAACCTTTCAGTTTTATTTAGTCTTGAGTGGATTATTGCTATATCTTCTTTGAAACGCCCTTTAAATCTTCTCACCGTTTGAGGTGTTAGCCCTATTTCCGGAACGAGAATAATCGCATTCTTTCCTTCTTTTAAAACCTCTTCAACCAATTGAAGATAGACTTCTGTTTTACCTGAGCCCGTAATTCCGCGAAGTAAAAAATTGTTTTGTTTTTTATTTCTATATTCATTTAAAATGCCGTCATAAACTCTTTGCTGATCAGCATTTAGAGAAATTTTCAGATAAGATTCACTCTCATCTTCTAAATCTCCGACTTCTACTTCCACTACTTTTACCAGATTCTTTTTTAGTAATTGATTAATAACGCTGTCGCTCACACCAAAAGTAGATTTTAATTGAGCTTTAGTGTATTTTTTCTTTTGAATTTCTTTAAAAATTTCTTTCTGTCTTTCAGTCAAATCATCCGAAATATTTCCAGTCGAAATCAAAACGTTTTCCGTTTTAATCTTCGGCTCATTTTTCAGTTTGAAAAACTGTCTTATAAGCCCCTCATCTTCCCATTTCAGAAGCTTTTCTCTGTTTTCTCGGATTTTCTTCTCGTCGATTAAAAAATCATTTGAGAAAATACCCGAATCATCGAATTCTGTGTTCTTTTTATATCCCGTAAGAATCGAATCAAAGCTCACCGGTGGAAAAAATAATTTCAGAGAATCCACAAAATTTGCTCCTGTTATTTTCGAAATATAACCGGCGACGTCTGCATCGTCATCATTTATAAACGGCTTGTCGTCGACAACCGAGATGATGTCCTTCAATTTAAAATCAAATTCCGGCTCTTTGTCAAAAATCTCAGTTATTATTGCGGTGAGCGGTTTGTTGCCCCTTCCAAATGGAACAATTACACGCTTATATTTTTTTATTTCGCTCTCAAGATTTTTCGGAACTGTGTAACTGAAAGACTTATCAAGTGCATCGTTGCTTTTATTTACAACTACACTGATATACATTAATTTTGCTCCTTAAAAAAATCGAGAATTGCATCTGCGATGAGACTTTTATCCATTCTAGGAACTTTCTTTTCTTCGCCGTTCTTCGAAATCATGATGCCGTTATTTTCTTCCGAGCCGAAAACATTGTCCTTCAAAATGTTGTTTATAAAAATCATATCCATTCCCTTATTTTTGAGCTTTTCCAATCCATATTCATACGCATTTTCGCTCTCAGCTGCAAAACCGATCACCTTTAAATCCCCTTTGTCCGGCTTTATAGTCTTTAAAATGTCCGGCGTTCTCTTCATCTTAAAAGTTAGCGCCTCGCCTTTTTTAATCTTTTCATCGTGATATGATTCGAATTCGTAATCAAGCGGTGCTGCACTCATGATAAGGAGTTTATTTTCGCTCATTCTCTTTTTTATTTCCTCGAGCATATCCTCTGTCGTTTCGATTTTTATATGATTTATTCTTTCGTTCGCCGGCTTTTTATAACTTATATATGTGACGTTTGCGCCTCTCTTTATGAGACCTTCACATATTCTTTCGCCCATCTTTCCGCTCGACTGATTTGTAAAAATCCTTACCGGATCGAGTTTCGAAATTGTTGGTCCTCCGGTCACAATAACATTCATGCCGCGATAAAAATCGTCTTCAGCGTTTTTAAAATAATCCGAAATGAAATTATAAATCTCATCAGGCTCTCTCATCTTTCCGATTCCGACATCGCCGCAAGCAAGATTTCCACTAACCGGTTCAATTATAATATATCCGATTTCTTTAAGCTTTTTAAGATTTTCTTGATTAATCGGATTCAAATACATGTTTGTATTCATTGCAGGCACAATAAAAACCGGACTTTTCGTCGCACTTATCGTGCTCGTTAAAAGATTGTCCGCCATACCGCATGCAAGCTTTGCAATTTCATTTTTTGAAGCAGGCGCAACGATAATCATATCCGCTTTCGAAAGATAAATATGCGGAATTTCATCGTTTATATTTTGAAAACCGTCTGAATAGACACCATGCCCCGTAACTCCGTTAAAGGAAACAGGCGTGACGAATTTTTGTGCGGCCTCAGTTAAAATTGTTTCGACAATCGCACCTTTTTTTCTGAGTAAACTTGCAAGATAAATTGATTTGTATGCCGCAATGCCGCCTGTAACAGCAAGAACGACCCTCTTGCCCTCAAACATTATTTACTCTCCTCGAAACTAATCTTGCCTTCCTTCATTTCTTCAAGCGCAATTGAAATCGGATTTGTTAAATCCGTTTCCACTTTTTTTGGAGAACCTGCAACCAATTGGCGTGCTCTCTTTGCCACCACCATAACGAGTGTATAGCGGCTTTCATTTTCACCTATAACTTTTGTCGATGGATTATACATCTTTTTCACCTAACACTTTCTCTTTAATATATTTAAATCTCTTTACTCTATGTTTTTCTGCATCAATAATTGACTTTATATTTTGAACTGCCTCATGAACCGTGTCGTTCACAACGAAATAATCGTAGTCCGTAACAAAATCGAGTTCTTTAAAAGCATTGTTCATTCGAAGATTTATTGCTTCTTCTGTTTCCGTTTTTCTGCCGACAATTCTATTTTTCAGTTCGACCATGCTCGGCGGAAGAAGCATAATAAATACTGCTTCATCATAAACTTTCTTGACCTGAAGTGCACCTTGAACATCTATTTCAAGAATGACAACCTCTCCGTCTTTGATTTTATCAAATACAAATTTTTTCGGAGTTCCGTATTTGTGTGCATGTACATTCGCATGTTCTAAAAACTCTTCGTTCTCAACCATTTCCTCGAATCGTTCGTCGTCAACGAAGAAATAAGATTCGCCGTCAACTTCGCCCGGACGCATATCGCGTGTAGTTGCAGAAACCGACATAACAACGTCATTAACTTCTTTCAACAATTCATCACAAACTGTTCCTTTGCCAACTCCGGATGGCCCTGATATAACTAATAAAAAACCTTTTGACATCACATTCCACCACCTTTTCATAATAACTCCTTTGTTTATTTTCATTCTACTTATATTATATAGGATAGCCGTTAGTTATTCAACGAAATATTAATTTTTCTTAATATTTGATGTAAAAACTAAAATCTTATATAATATACAACGAGGTGATTTTTATGAGCATGAACGGCGTATCACTATATGCTTTAAAAAATGAAATGCAGGAAAAGCTTTTGAATGCACGTATAGATAAAATTTATCAAGAAAACAGAGATATAATAATATATCTTAGAAACAAAGGTGAAAATATGTCCTTATATTTTTGTTTTTCTGCAGATAACCCTGCTTTTTATCTGACAAAAAATAAATTTGACAATCCGAAAGAACCTCCAATGTTTACGATGCTTCTTAGAAAATATTTAACCAACGGAAAGATTTCGGGCATAAGGCAAATCGGTCTCGACAGAGTCATCTCAATTGATTTTGATACCGCCGGTGATGTTTTTGATTTGGATAAAGTATCCCTTAATTTTGAAATTATGGGAAAATATTCAAATTTGATTTTGTATGAAACAAAAAGCGGAAATATTTTGGATGCACTCATAAGAGTTTATCCTGACATGAGTAGCGTTCGCCTCGTCCTTCCAAAGGAGGAATATACTCTTCCGGTAAGTGACAAGAAAAATATTTTAAAAATGGATTTTGAGGATATAAAAAAAGTGCTCGAAGAAAATGCTCTTCAACCACTTTCAAAGTCGCTCTATAGATATTTTGAAGGTTTTAGTCCGGATATTGTGCTGGACATTTTATTCAAATTAAATCTTGATGAAAATATAAATTATTCAAGCTTAGATGACACCGACAAAAATAGAGTCGTCGATGAAATAATTGTGATTAAAAATAGAATTTTAAATAATGATTTTACTCCAACTGTGCTTCTAAAAGACGACAAGCCATTTAGAATTTTACCGTTCGACACTCCGCGTCCACACGATAAAAAGATATTTGACTCGATGAATGATGCAGTTAAATTTTTCTACGAAAATCGTGCATTTCTCAAACTTCAAACTTCAAGAATTCACGAACTCGAGAAGAAGATAAAAAATAAAGTTGAAAGTCTTGAAAGAGCACTGGCAAACAATCAAAAAGATATGTTGAAAGCAAGCGACCGTGAGTCGATAAAACTAAAGGCTGATCTTCTTGCAGCAAATATTTATAAAATAAAAAAAGGCGATAAAAAAATCATCGTCAACAATTTTTATAGTGAAGACAATGCAGAGATTACTCTTAATATTGACGAAACACTTTCTCCGAAACAAAATGTGGATAAGATGTATAATAAGTACACCAAACTAAAAAACACAGAAGAAGTTTTAAAAAAGCGTATACCCCACATAAAAAATGAGATTTACTATTTAAACAGCGTACTTTTAAATTTGAGACAAACTGAAACAATAGACGAAATAAGTGCAATTAGAAAAGAACTTATTGACGGTGGATATTTCAAAGTTAAAAGTAAGAAAAAAATACGTGAACCTAAGCTTAAATTTAGAGAATTTAAATCCCCGAGTGGACTTGTTGTTCGTGCAGGACGAAACAATATTCAAAACGATGAGCTCACAAACAAACTCGCACACAAAAGCGACCTTTGGTTCCATCTTAGAAATGAACCCGGCACACATGTGATTTTGTCGTCTGCGAATGAAACAGTTACCGAAGAAGATATTGTTTATTGTGCTTCCCTTGCCGCAGCTCTTTCAGGGAAAACAATAAAATCTGATATCGACTATACTGAAGTAAAAAACGTAAAAAAAATACCCGGTGCAAAACCGGGACTTGTAACATACAAGGACTTCAAAACAATTACTGTCGAGCCAATAAAATTATAATTATATATAAGTCGTTTTATCGATAGATAAATCGGCTTTTTTTAATGCTTCTTTCATATCTTCAAAAATAGGTGCTTCAATTTTTATTTTTTCTCGTGTTAATGGCTCAAAAAATTCAATTGAATGTGCATGAAGCATTTGTCTTGATACATTGATTCTTTCACGTTTCATTCCGTAAACTTTATCCCCTAAAATAGGAAGATTTTCCGAAGCGAGGTGAACGCGAATTTGATGTGTTCTTCCGGTGATGATTTTTACATCAAACAGTGTAAAAAAATCATTCCCATCTAATCTCTTTACAATTGAAACTGCCCTTCTTCCGCCTTCAACAATTCCCATCTTTACCGGATTTTTGCTTCTTGCAATCGGCTTATCAATTGTAAACTCATCACTCTTTGAAACTCCGTTTGAAATAGCGAAATAATGTTTCGACACATTCTTTTCCTGAAAATCCCTTTTTAAAATCGAATGAGATTCATTATTTTTTGCAAAAATTATAATTCCGCTTGTGTCCGCATCGAGTCTGTGAACAACACCCGGCCTTGTTTCATCTTCCCCGTCACTAAGTTTATAACCTCGATCCAAGAGCCAATCGACAAGCGTTGGACCGGAATAACTTTTAGCACCGTGAACAGCGATAAAAGGTGGCTTGTTTAAAACAATAATATTTTCATTTTCAAAAAGAATAGGAACATCAATTCCTTCAGTGCTTTGTTTTATCTCTTCGGGAAAAATAATTTTAACAATATCATTTTCTCTAAACTTATAATTTTGCTTTTCTTTTTTCCCATTAACAAAAAAATTTCCGTCTTTTATAAGAGACTGAAATTCAGAACGCGAGTCAAATCCAAATAAATCAAAATATTTGTCAACTCTGTTTTCATCATTTTGCAAATAGGTAAAACTAACTTCTCTCATGATTTATAGCACTTAATAAATAAACAATAACTGCAAATGTTACATAAATATCTGCAAAGTTAAAAACCGGAAAATCATACACATTAAAAATTCTAACTGAGATAAAATCAATAACATAGCCTTGAACAACTCTGTCTATGAGGTTTCCAATCGCTCCTGAAAACAAAAGAATAGATGCCCAAACTTCAAGCGCAGAAAGAGAAGAATAGTGTTTGTAAATAAAAAACGCTAAAAATACTAGAACAAAAACAGTTACAACAATAAAAAATGTTTGTTTCCCATCGAGAAATCCAAATGCCGCTCCTCTATTTTCAACATAATCTAGTTTAAACCAGTCAAAAATTTTTATTGAATTATGAATTAAATACTTGGATGCCGCAAATTTAGTAACCTGATCCAATAATACAAATAAAATAACAAATAAGTATATCAACTGTAAACCTCCCGACGCAATTTAACTTTCAAGTTGTCACTTCCTGTCCTCCCAACTACTTCATCGACATAAACTCTGCCATATCCGCGAAGAGAAATAAGAGCCGGAAGTTCGACTTGCCTGTCCCCTCTTGTAAAAACTCTGTAGTCAAGCTTCATCAAACCTTTTGATATCATAGATGTAGCTATATTTCTTTTAATATTATAAATTTTTGCAACAAGTAAATCCGCACGTAAAGATGCAGCGATAATAACCTCTGTCGTTTTTTCAGATTCAACAACCTTTAGTCCTTCGCCGTCAACGCTATAAAGGCTCACGCTGTGTCTCCTTATATCTTGAAACTGAGATAACAAAAATGATTCAACGGACTTCTTCACACTAAAAAAGCAAGCATCTTTATAAAATATAATATCTCCAACCGTTTCTCTTTCAATTCCCATGCTCATAAGCTTCCCCAATACATCTTTGTGCTTGACATCATCAAACTTAGAATCAAAAGCAAGCACACTCATGTACTCGTCTTCTATTGGCACCGGCAAATAGTCGTTATAAATAACACCTACACATCTTTCCGCATTATTGAAAGCACCGAAAAAAGAAACAGACACCCCATCATATTTGTTGGCAATAGAAATCAACATCTTTTGCCAAAATGGATCTAAAAAATCTGTCTCTTCGTATGAATTTCTTCGATTTGATATGAGAACCTTTTCCTCGAGCATCTTATAAAAAGACACTTCTTCCTTGTTTAGAAAGGATAACTCTTCTACCAAGAATACAAGCCACTTTCAAGAATTTCTTCTTTTATACCTTCAATAGCTACATCCTTTGGTGCAAGAATAAAAATGTCTTGTGTAACTTTTTGAATTCTGCCTTCGATTGCATAAATTCCGCCATTGATAAAATCAAAAACTTGTCTTTTTAGTTCAGGTTCTAAGTGCTCAAAATTAACCACAACTGCATCATTTAAAATCAATTTATCGATAATCTTTGGTGCATCGTCATATTTGAGTGGGTCTTGAATTTGAATCTTAAAAGGTAGTGCCCCTGTTCTTGTTGAAACAGCAGCTCTTTGAGTTGTCACGCTTGGTCTTGTAGCCGGTGTTTGTGTTGTTGTGAAAACTTTCTTTTCAACAACCGGTTTTTCAGCTTCTACATATTCTTCTTCGTATTCTTCATCCGTATCCGGAGCGATGATTAAATTCTTCATCTTATCTAAAATGCTCATAGTTCCTCCTTATCTCTTTCCAAAAATTCTGGTACCCACTCTAACAAGTGTAGCACCTTCTTCTACAGCTATTTCATAATCATGACTCATACCCATAGAAAGAATCTCGCCAGAAACATTATATATATTATACAACTTTAAACGCTCAAATTCTAGTCTCATTCGTTTAAAATCTTCACGAATTATTTTTTCATCATCTACATTCTGTGCAACGCACATTAAACCCCTAACTCTTATAGATGAATATTTCCCAACTTCTTCGACAAACTTAGGCAATTCTTCAACAGAGACACCGCCACGATTCGGGTCCGAGGTCAAATTCACTTGAATTAATGTATCTGAAATTATATTCTTTTTCTTCGCTTCCTTGTCCAAAGTTTTTAACAAACTCATCCTGTCAAGCGAATGAATAAGTTTAACTTTATCTATTATATATTTTACTTTATTTGTTTGCAATTGTCCAATCATATGAAAATTTACATCTTCAGAAAATTGGGGAAGCTTATCAACAAGTTCCTGTACCTTATTTTCCCCAAGAACAGTTACGCCTGCTTCTAGCGCTTCTTTAATCCTTGGTACATCAATATATTTACTTACTGCGCAAAGGGTTATATCTTCGGGATTTCTTCCGACTCTTAAAGCGGCTTTTGCTATGTTTTCTCTAACTTCGTTAACATTGTCCTTTATTGTCAAATAACCACCTCCTAAACATTATCTGAATTCGTTTCTTATGAATATTTGACCGATCATGTCAGGGTCAGGCCTCAAAACAACGTCTTCATAATATTGTAAAGTGAGTACATCCTCACCGTTCACCTTTATAAAGCCCTTTTCATTTCCTTGTGAAACATAACTTTTTTCCGCTTCTCGTTTTAAAAGTGTGACCGGTCTAAATTGAATTATACCATTTACATCTCTTGCTAAAACTCCAATAACACCGTCTTTTTTTATTAAACTCCCGGTTGGAATTATAAGTGCCTTCACAGAATCGAAAATGACGTTAATCTTGCCTTTTCTCATTTGATAAATATCTTCAATGTGACTGTTTATAAAAATACCCGCAACGCCCTCTTTGTCATAATCAGCCGGCACCAATGCGATGCCTTTTCCAAATGTATTAAAGTTGTCGATGCTATATGTCACATACTTACCGTCAAGTTCTTTAAGCCTGCCATTGTTCGGCGCATAAAACATTGCCGTAGCTTTAAAATTATCAATGATTTTAAAGTCTCTTGAATAACTCTTCACAACCGGTCTATTTAATATAGATTTGAACTCATCCCTTGAGGTTAAGTACAAACTTTCATTTTTCAAATCCTCAAAACCGTCCAACGTATAACTTATAATTCCCGGCGGATTCCAAATAATTTCGCCCGCCATGTGATTTATTTGATTTGTTATATTCGCTTTTTCCTTTTCAAGGTCCTCAACATTTATTTGCCCCACACTCTCATTATTTTGATATGAGAAACTTCCGACAAGATCAACCGCTAGACTGTAATTTCCATTTATAATCGAGCGTCTTAATTCTTTGTCTATGTCGTTAATTTGATTTTTGTAAATTGATATTCTATCATTTATATCTTGTAGTCTTTTTGAGAGTAGTGCATATTCATTTGAAGTTGTTTTTCCCGCTTTTATTTCACCAAATCCAAGACGCGTGCCTTCATCATAATGCATAGGTTCGTTTACGCTTGCGGCGTTGAAAGGCGTTTCATCTTTCAAAAGTACAAACTCCGTTTCAATGCCATCATAATAAGTTGTTTCAACAGGTGTGACAAATTTTCCGCCAACAGCCATTATTTTTGGTTTAACAACAATTTCAAGAAATATAATGTAAATAAGCGAAAATATTACAATCCAACTTGTGAATCTGCTTTTTTTATCCACCGTTTTTTCGCTCACTATAATACCATCTCCTCTAAAAATTCGTGTTTCTTACTTCTTGTCATAAGTTCGAGTATCGCTTTATGTGGATCTTTATTTTCATAAATACCCTTATATATAGCTTCCGTTATAGGCATCTCGATGTTATATTTTTGAGAAAGAATATGTGCAGCCTTTACAGTCTTAAGACCTTCAACTGTTTCTCCAACCTCATCTTCAAGCTTTTCAACCGGAACACCTTTTCCAATTAAAACTCCCGCTCTGAAGTTTCTTGAGTGCACTGAAGTCGCTGTAACAATGAGGTCGCCCATGCCTGCAAGACCCATAAATGTCATCATATTGCAGTTCAACTTTTTACCGAGTCGTGCAATTTCAAAAAGCCCTCTTGTAATTAAAGCTGCTCTTGCATTGTCCCCTTCATTTATACCCTTTAATATACCGGAACCTATCGCAATTACATTTTTTAATGCACCCGCAACTTCAACTCCCGAAACATCCGTATGAATATAAACTCTGAAATATTCATTCATAAATAAATCTTGAAGACTCTTTGCAACTTCAATATCTTTTGAGCATATAACTACAGTTGTAATCATTTTTTTTGATACTTCTTCAGCGTGTGACGGTCCACTCAAAACTGCATACTTATTATCCGGACAGATTTTATTTGCAAAATATTCTCCCGTTTCACAGTTTTCAATATTAAGTCCTTTTGAAACATTTAAAATTATTGTTTTTTGTGATAAATGAGGTTTTATCTCAATTAAAATCTCCTCCATTTTCTGAAAAGGAGTTGCTATAACCGCAAGATCACATCCATCTAGAGATCTTAAATCATCTGTAAGATTAATATTATCTGGAAAAATAAAATCCTTCAAATATTTTGGACTTCTTTTATTTTTTAAAATATATTCTTTTTGTTCTGAGCTTCTCATATAAAGTGTGACATCTCGGCCATTAGTTGAGAGTACACTTGCAAGAGCAATACCCCAACTCCCTCCGCCAACTATACACGTTTTCATTATTTCCCTCCAATCCGAAATTGATTTTCCTCTCTTCGGATTAATCTTTTTATATTTGAGTTGTGTCTTATTATTGCAAGAAGAATAATCCCTGCAATCGCAACAATCTCTATCTTATCTAAAGCATAAGTGTAAATTATCAAGATCCCACTTGTGAAAACCATAAATATACTTGCAACTGATACATATCCTGTAAGAACCGCAAGTCCGGCAAAAACAGCCAATCCAAACGGAAAAATGTTTATAAATAAAAATATAAAACCTCCTGCCGTTGTTGCAATTCCCTTGCCGCCTTTGAATTTCATAAAAATCGGATAGCAATGTCCAAGCACAGCAAAAAATAGTGCTACAACCGGATATCCCAAATCGTATTTCTTAAAAATAAATGTTACAAATACACCTTTAAAAATATCCAAAATTGCAACCGGAAGTCCAAGTTTCCATCCATAAATCCTTATGACATTTGTTCCTCCGGCATTTTTACTTCCCTTATTTCTTACATCCTCATTTTTAAAAATCTTAACTAAAAGATAAGAAAAGCTGATGCTGCCAATGATATATGCAAGAAGATAATAAAGATAATTCATTATTCTCCCCTGTTTTTATAAACTATCGAAATAGGTACTCCCTCAAAATCATAATTTTTTCTTATGGAATTTTCCAAATATCTCGTGTACGAAAAGTGAGTAAGTTTCGTATCATTAACATAAAAAATTACAACCGGTGGTGCAGCACTAACTTGTGAACCATAATAAATTTTGAGTCTTCTACCCTTGTCCTGTGGAGTTACATTAAGAAGTATTGCGTCCGAAACAATCTTGTTCAATACTCCCGTAGGAATTCTCTTGTTGTAGTTGTCATAAACCTTTACAACTGTATCTATAAGAGTGTCTACCCTTTGACCGGTCTTAGCGGAGATAAACACAATAGGTGCAAATGGCACATATTGTATCTTATTTCTTATTTCCTTTACATAGTCCCTTTGAGTAAAGCTGTCCTTTTCAACAAGATCCCATTTGTTTATAGCAATAACCACGCCTTTTCTATTCTCAAAGGCGTATCCCATAACTTTTGTATCCTGTTCCGTAGGTCCTTCAACCGCATCAATTACAAGTACACATATATCGCTTTCATCAATTGCGGAAAGTGTTCTTATAGCAGAAAATCTTTCAACAGCTTCCGTAATTTTTGATTTTTTGCGAAGACCGGCTGTGTCAATAAGTCTGAAATCTCTGTCCCCTATTTCAACAAATGTGTCGATTGAATCTCTTGTTGTCCCCGGAATATTTGTTACTATTGCTCTTTTTTCACCCAAAATATTGTTTAGAAGTGAACTCTTTCCAACATTTGGTTTACCTATAAGTGCAACTTTTATTTCATCCGGATTTTCTTCGATTTCTTCGTCTTGTGGGAAAAATTTAAAAACTTCATCAAGCAAATCTCCGACACCGGTTCCATGTTCAGCTGAAATTTGAACCATTTCATTTATACCAAGTTCATAAAAATCATAGAAATTATCTTGTGATTCTTTGCTATCAAATTTATTTATCGCCAAAACAATATTCGAATTCATTCTTCTAAGCATTGAAAGTATTGTTTTATCAGTCGATGTGAGCCCTGATACTCCATCGACAATGAAAATAACAGCTACTGAAGACTCAATAGCCACTTCCGCTTGTTCAATAATCTCCGGCATAAAGTCGTCGTCACTTTGCGGATCAAGTCCGCCGGTATCTACAAGAAGAAATGGTTTTCCGAGCCATTCTGCTCTTGCATATAATCTATCCCTCGTAACGCCAGGAGTGTCCTCGGTTATTGAGGAACGATTATTTGTAATTCTATTAAATAAAGTGGATTTGCCGACATTCGGTCGTCCAACTAAAGTAACTATTTTATCTCGCATATAAACTCCTCCACTTTTATTATATCATAAACTATCTCAAATATAAACGTCTTTAAGTATCTATGTACAAAAAAATGGGGATATAATCCCCAAATTTTTATTATTTATATAAAACGTGTGCGTCGCAAAGAGCTTTTACTCTTGCTTTAAGTTTATCAACATCATGTCCTTCAACGAGTGTGTCAGCAATAATGTTTCCAACTTCCTTCATATCTTCTTCTTTGAATCCTCTTGTTGTCATTGCAGGAGTTCCTAAACGGATACCGCTTGTAACAAATGGAGATTCAGTTTCGTTTGGAATAGTGTTTTTATTTGCAGTGATTCCAACTTCATCAAGCATCTTTTCAGCTTCTTTACCTGTGAATCCTTTTGATTTAACATCAACTAAGATCAAGTGGTTATCTGTACCGCCTGAAACTAAACGGAAACCTCTTTCAAGAAGTGTATTTGCAAGAACTTGTGCGTTCTTTAAAATTTGTTCTTGATATGTTTTGAATTCAGGTTTCAATGCTTCGCCAAATGCAACAGCTTTAGCTGCGATAACGTGCATCAAAGGTCCGCCTTGTGTTCCTGGGAAAATTGCCTTGTCTATAGCTTTTGCATATTCTTCTTTTGTAAGAATAGCTCCACCTCTTGGTCCACGAAGTGTCTTATGTGTTGTAGTTGTTACATAATCTGCATATGGAACCGGTGATGGGTGAAGACCTGTTGCAACAAGTCCTGCGATGTGAGCCATGTCAACCATGAGTCTTGCTCCACAAGCATCAGCAATTTCTCTGAATTTTTTGAAATCAATAATTCTTGGATATGCACTTGCACCTGCAACGATAAGCTTTGGTTGTTCTTTCTTTGCAATTGCCATTACTTCATCATAATCAATTGTTTCAGTTTCTTTGCTTACACCATAAGCTGCGAAATCAAAATATGTTCCTGAAATGTTTACAGAAGAACCGTGAGTCAAGTGTCCGCCTTCTGATAAATTCATACCCAAAACTTTGTCTCCAGGTTTTAAGAATGAGAAATATACTCCGATATTTGCATTTGCACCTGAGTGCGGTTGAACGTTTGCGTGATCAGCACCGAACAATTTACAAAGTCTATCTCTTGCGATATTTTCAGCCACGTCTACGACTGAACAGCCGCCATAATATCTCTTTCCAGGATATCCTTCAGCGTACTTATTTGTTAGATAGCTTCCCATTGCTTCCATTACAGCTTCTGTAACGAAGTTTTCACTTGCAATAAGTTCGATATGTGATTGTTGACGTTCCTTTTCTTCCATGACGACATTATAAATGTCCGGATCTGAGTTTTTTAGGTTTGTAAAATCCAAAATAATACCTCCTTTTTGCTTCAGTTATAAGAAAATCCTATAACCCTACCTCTAATTATAACACTAAAGTCCGGTTTATACAACCTGATTTATATGTTTAATCAATTAAATTTTTTAATTGTCGCAAGTATATTATTTTTCTTGTATCTTTTGTCACTCAAATGAATTACAAAAAAACCTATAAGAAGTCCGATGACAGCAGCTAAAAGTGCGTTCATCTCGCTCATATTCATTAAAAAAGCTCCCAGTAATCCAATCAAAAATCCGGCAAGCGGAATCAGATAAATTATCAAACTTGCTTTCATTGATTCGCTTTCTTTAAATTCAATTTTCACAGTCTCCCCAATCTTTGCATCAATTGTGTTTTTTACTTTCAAACCGTGAAAAGCACTCTCACAGCTTCCACCGCAATGTTCGCAGTTTCCTCCGCAACCCGAAACTCTTTTAATTTGAACTTCGGCCTCATCTCCATCTATTTTGGAAATAATACCAAGTAAATCCATATAATCACCTCTTAATAATGTCATTAATAACTTCCGACACTATTTTTATACCCATAAAATTTGGAGAATAACTTATTGTGCCAACAAATCCAAGGTTTTTATCAACCGATACTGTCTCGCCCTCATAATATGCAACTTTAGTTTTATCTTGATATCTCTTATGAAGATTTTGTCTCAATTTTTTTGCAAGTGGGCAATAACTTGTTTTCGAAAGTTTTTTTATAAATAATTTTGAAATGTCTGTTCTATTTCCTGCACCCATAGCTGATATAAAAGGAATTTTATTATCTACGGAATATTTTATTATTGCACACTTCGCATCAACATCGTCGCACATATCGATAATATAGTCCGAATTCTTTAATAATTCTTCAACATTCTCATTTGTTAATGGTTCTGAAATAGTTTCTATCTCCGCGTCCTCGTCGATATCTAAAAATCTTTCCTTAAATACTTCAACCTTTTTTCTGCCTTCCGTGCTTATTAGGGCACCCAATTGACGATTTCTGTTAGACGCATCAAACACGTCGAAGTCTATTAGTTTTAGATGAGAAACGCCTGCTCTTACAAGCATTTCTGAAGCAATTCCTCCAACTCCGCCCAAACCGACAATTGATACTCGGCATGAGTTAAGTTTTTCGAATGCTTCTTCACCAATCAGAGCAAGCGTTCTTATATCCTTAGTTTTCTTCATTAGATTCTGTTTTTCTTACGTCGAGGTGCACTTCATCTAGTTGTGCATCCGAAACGGTTGAAGGAGCGTCCGTCATCATACATGTTGCACTTTGTGTTTTAGGGAATGCAATAACGTCTCTGATGTTCGGAGTATCTGTAAATAGTTGAACCATTCTGTCTAGGCCAAGAGCGAGTCCTCCGTGCGGTGGTGTTCCATAGCTAAGAGCTTCAATCATAAATCCGAATTGTTTTTGAGCTTCTTCTTCAGTAAAACCGATTGCTTTAAACATCTTGTCTTGAAGGTCGGAGTTGTTTATTCTTATTGAACCTCCGCCCATTTCTTCTCCGTTTATAACAATATCGTATGCCTTTGCATAACATTTGTCAGGTTCAGTGAGCATCTTATCTTCATCTTCAAATCTCGGACTTGTAAACGGATGGTGTTCTGCAACATATCTACCTGATTCTTCGTCATATTCAAAGAGTGGGAAATCTACAATCCAGAGAAGTTTGTAGTCGCCTTTCTTTAAAAGTCCCATATCTGCTGCGAGTTTATTTCTCAAGTTTCCAAGGGCTGCACATGTGATTTTGAATGTGTCACAAACAATTAAAACAATATCACCTTTTTTCGAACCCATAAATTCAAACACTTTATCTTTTTCTTCTTCTGTAATGAATTTATCGATTGAGCTTGACTTTTCATCGTCGTATCTCAAGTGGATAAGTCCCTTAGCTTTAAAATCTTTCACAAAAGATTCGAGCTTCTTCATGCCTTTTTTCGAAATGTGTTCGTCTCCACCCGGAACATTTATTGCTCTTATTCTGCCACCGTCTTTTATTGTTGATTGGAAAACATTAAATTCACTGTCTCTAAACAAATCGTTTAAAGTTTTAAGTTCCATTCCGAATCTTAAATCCGGTTTGTCTACTCCGTAATTTTCCATTGCATCATCAAACTTCATTCTCATAATCGGAAGTTCAATGTCAACGTTTACCATTTCTTTAAACAATTGTTTAAACAATTGTTCGTGAATTGAAATAACGTCGTCCACGTCAACAAAACTCATTTCAACGTCAACTTGAGTGAATTCAGGTTGTCTGTTTTGCCTCAAGTCTTCGTCTCTGAAGCATTTTGCAATTTGGAAATATCTGTCCATGCCTGCAACCATCAATAGTTGTTTATAAATTTGCGGACTTTGCGGAAGTGCATAAAATTCCCCCGAGTGAATTCTTGACGGTACAAGATAGTCTCTTGCGCCTTCCGGTGTGCTCTTTCCTAAGATTGGAGTTTCAAATTCATGGAAACCGTGTTCATAGTAGAAGTTTCTGATGATGTGCATAAGTTTTGATCTTTGCATCAAAATATTTTGCATTCTCGGTTTTCTCAAATCGAGATATCTGTATTTCAATCTAGCTTCTTCTTTTACATTGTCGTCATCTTTAATATAGATTGGTGGCGTGTTTGCAACGTCAAGAATTTGTAATTCGCTTGCTAGAATTTCAATTTCCCCTGTAGGAAGTTCATCGTTTTTGCTTGAACGTTCACGAACAATTCCCTTTACTGCAACAACATATTCATTTTTGAGTTCCTCTGCACTTTCAAAGAGATTTTTGTTCTCTTCATTGAAAACAACTTGAACAATGCCTTTCAAGTCTCTCACGTCTGTAAAAATAAGTGAGCCAAGGTTTCTACTTCTTTGAACCCAACCCATTACAACAACTTCTTTTGATATATCTTTACTTCTTAAGTCTCCGCACATAACGCTTCGTCTTAAGCTTCCCATTCCTCTCATAAAAAATCCTCCTTAATAATCTAATCTACATTATAATACTTATAATCATATATTACAAATATTTCTCTACAATTTCTCTTTTATTTTCATTTAATTCATTTAAATGCTCTATATAATAAATGACATCTCTAAATCCGAAAACTCTGTGACAGTCCAAATTTTTATCTACAAACTTTGAAACTGCTCCCATTCCAAAAGCCAGAACATGATTTTCGTCATTCATCGAAAGAATATTAAAAATATTTTCCTTTCCTTCTTTTGAAAAACCGATGTTTTCAGCTTCACCTACTTGACGTTTTTGTCTATATAAATAATATGGTCTATAAGAATTTTTTCTAAGAATGTCATAAATATTTCTTCTATCAATAAATTCTTCATACGAAAAATCAACGTTCTGATTTTTAATTCGACTGCCGGTTTTAAGTGCAAGTGAATGCACGGTTATATTTTCCGGTTCAAGTGCAATAAGTTTTGAAAGTGTGTCCGTCACATCATGAACGCCCTCACCTTTAAAGCCTATTATCATATCCGTATTTACGTCGATGTCATATTTCTTTGCTCTCTCGAATGCAGCATATATATCCTCGACGGTGTGCTTTCTACCGATTGAGTCGAGCGTTTTTTGTTGCATAGACTGTGGATTAATACTAATTCTTGAAACGCCTTCACTCTGTAAAACTTCGAGAAGCTCTGTAGTTATACTCTCAGGCCTTCCCGCTTCAAAAGTTATTTCAACCAGATTTTTAAACTTTTCATTTATGACCGACAAAAGTTTCTTCGTCTTCTCAATGCTAAGAGTCGACGGTGTTCCTCCACCTATATAAAGACTACATGCTTTTTCGGGAGGTAAAATATCGTAACCTTCTTCGATTTCTTTCAAAAGCGTTTCGAAATATTTATCCATCCATTTTCCAAATTTGTCCATTGTCATAACCGAAAAACTGCAATAGTTGCATCTGGTTTCACAAAAAGGAATATGAATATAAATCAAGTGGTTATCCTTATACTGAGTCATTGTTTTATGCTCAATATTTTCAATTTCTTCGCATAATTCAACTTTGTCGGAGCGCACATGATATTTTGTAGAGAAAATTTCTCTTCCAAGTTCATTTCCATATTGCTTTTTTGTCCAATTGAAAAAACTTACCGGCCGAATACCCGTGAGTGTTCCCCAAGGTAAATCTCTTTTTAAAACTCGAGATAAAACTTCGTAAATAAGAACTTTTGTCGCCCTTACTTCATCAAGTGGAGATATTTCTGTTGTTCCTTCGTCCAAAAGTTTCTTGTCTTTAAAAAGTTTTAAATTGATTGAATTATCATTTTTTGTTATTTCAAACAGGATATTTTCATCATATTCTTCAAAAGGTATATAGTCAAAAAATGCTTTTATCATTTCCTCCCATGTTTTATGAGTAGAGATGTTGTTGCATTTAATGTCTATCATTATACTAAACCTGTTATATATGGATTATTTTCGACCTCAAATTTCATCGTGGATTCAGGGCCATGTCCCGGATAAACAATAAGCTTTCCATCAAACATATCTCGCATTTTTTTAAGTGATTCGTTAAGATGTGCTTGATTGCCGGAATATAAATCACTTCTACCGACACTCCTATTAAAAAGTGTGTCACCTGTAAATATCATTTCATCATTATAAAGACAAACAGAGCCTTCAGTGTGTCCCGGAGTTGCAAGAATTTTTAATTTAATATCTCCAAACTTAAGTTCGTCGCCGTCATTAAAATAGTGGTCACATTTTAAAGTTATAGGACCTACAAGTGTTGCTTGTGATAAATTATTTTGTGCATCTTCAAATAAGTCCCTTTCCTTTTCGCATCCGTAAATCGGTGCACCGGTAATCTCTCTTAAATTGTTCATGCCTGCAATGTGGTCGAAATGTCCGTGTGTAAGGATTAAAGCTAGTGGTTTTAAATCATGTTCATTCAACAATTTTTGAACTTCATCGGCATCGCCCCCACAATCTATAACGACAGCTTCTTTTTTGTCATCATATAAAATATACGTGTTAGCCCCGTATATTCCAAGATTTTTCTTTAAAACATTTAAAGTCATATACTACCTCCAAAAAGAATACATACAATATATTAATTATAACATAACAATCTTAAAATAAACAGTAAAAATCAAATTCTTAGACATATTATAATATTTCGTGTATAATATAAATGTTCATTTTACATAAGGAGGAAGGGTTATGCAATTTTCGGAATCACAAATAAAAGCAATTAAACATGTCGATGGTCCATGTCTCGTGCTTGCTGTTCCCGGTGCCGGAAAAACAACGATACTTATTCAGAGAATTATTAATCTCGTTAAAGTTCATAGCGTTCTTCCTTCACAAATTCTTGCCTTAACTTTCACACGTGCGTCTGCAAACGATATGAAAAGAAGAATTGAAGAGCTTGGCGACGACATAAAAGTTCAAAACATAAAAACAATTCACTCACTTTGTTATGATATTGTCGCACTTAAATGTGAAAAAGAAAATAAACACTTCCGAATGATTGAAGACAGACGACTCGGGAGTCTTAGATTTGATATTTTAAACCATACAAAAATGCGACTTGAAAATATCCCGCTCACAATAGAAGAATATCGAAATCTTTTGAGTGCAATAAGCAATATGAAAACTCTAGGTTCTCCAACATCTTCCGAAGACCGTTCAATGATATTAAACAATTTCGAGGAATATTATAACGACTACGAAAATTATAAAAACAAGAATGATTTGTATGACTTCGACGACCTTTTGATTGTTGCGGATAAGCTTTTAAAAGAAGATGTCGAAATAAGAAACTATTACAAAAATAAATTCAAATATATCTCTCTTGACGAAGCTCAAGACACATCAATAATTCAATGGTCTATCATAAAAAGCCTACTGACTGCAAAGGAAAATCTTTTCGCAGTTGCAGATGACGACCAAAGTATTTATCGTTTTCGCGGCGCGAATCCGGAAATGCTTATGCGCTTCGGCGAAGAATTTAAAAATGCAAAAATTATTTATCTCGAAACAAATTATCGTTCTAGATTTGAGATCGTAAACTCTGCATCGAAACTCATAAAAAACAACAATATAAGATACAAAAAAAATATTTGTGCAGATAAAGATAAATCCTCTACAGTAAAGGTGAGGATAATGAAATCTCGGAAATCACAATACAGTAATATTATAAAAACCATAAAAGACACGAATGGCGAAGTTGCATTGATTTATCGAAACAATCTTTCAGCAGTTGCACTTATGGATGCACTTGATCGAGAAATGATTTCATTTGAACTAAAAGACCACAATATTGACTTTTTCAACCAAGTTGTATATAAAGACATAACTGACATTCTAAAGTTCTTTAATGACCCATCCAATATCGAAAGCTATTCAAATGTATATTTCAAATTAAAGGGTTATATCTCGAGAAAAGAAATAAATTCAGTCAAGCATTCATTGGGCGAAACTTATTTTGAAAAAATATACAACAACTTCGATGTGCCGTCATACAAAAAAGAGCTCATTGAGGAGCTCGAGTATTCGAGACGTGCGCTTATCAAAAATTTTTCAAAAAATGGTCTCGACATATTGCTGAATCACTGTGGATATCTTGATTATCTAAACCATTTCAAACGTTTAAACAACCGCGGCCTCGAAGGATATATGAGACATTTTAGAACACTCAGAATCATTTCAAACGGATGCAATGATATCGAAGAATTTTTGAATCGCCTTGAAGACATAAAGAATATGGCATTAAGAGAAAGTAGAAGTGAGATAAAACTCATGAGCATGCATGCGTCAAAAGGGCTCGAATTCGACACCGTTATACTTCTCGATCTTTTAAACAGCGAGATTCCGGGCGAACATATCACTAAAAACGAACTCGAAGAAGAAAGAAGACTTCTCTATGTCGGCATGACACGTGCTAAAGAAAATTTATTTATGTATGCATACAAAAATGACGCTAATCAAGAATTTAAAATTTCCAGATTTTTAGATGAACTAAAAAGCGGGAAATAAAGCAATATATACTATTTAATGTTATATTTGCTTTTCGTTTAATTTCATAAAATTTAATCGTAAAGCAAGAAATCTATTTTAAAACTAAATTATTCGAAACAAATAAACAACAACCAAAAACCGGATTGAATGAATCAACCCGGTTTTTTTGTACATAATCTATATATTTTTTGTATCCCTTTTAATTGTTTTCACTAGCTTCTTTGATTTTCTTTGCAATTTCTTGCGGAACTTGTTCATAGCGAACGAATTCCATTTCAAATGAACCTCTCGATTGAGTCATTGCTCTTAAATCGATTGCGTATTCGAACATTTCAGCATGCGGTGCTTCTGCAATAATCTTTTGGCTTCCGTCTCTTTGTTGTTCCATTCCGAGAATTCTTCCACGACGTTTATTCATGTCACCCATAACATCCCCCAAGTATTCTTCCGGAATCGAGATTTCCGCTTTTACAATCGGTTCCAATAAAACCGGTGCTGCTTCTTCCATACCTTTTTTGAATGCAAGTTGTGCAGCGATTTTAAATGAAACTTCGTTTGAGTCAACGTCATGGTAACTTCCATCATATAATACAGCTTTCATATGAACTACAGGATAACCTGCAAGAATTCCGTGTTCAATTGATTCTCTCAAGCCTTTTTCAACAGCCGGGAAGTAGTTCTTAGGAACTGCACCTCCGAAAACCTCTTCATCAAATATAAAGTCTTCATCGCACGGTTCAAATCTAATCCAAACATCTCCATATTGACCTGCACCACCGGATTGTTTTTTATGCTTACCTTGAACTGATGCAACCTTTGTAATTGTTTCTCTGTATGCAATCTTTGGATTTTTAAGTTCTACATCAACTCCAAATCTATTTAAGAGCTTGTCTTGAATAACTTGAAGCTGCATGTTTCCTTGTCCGCCGATTAAAAGTTCCTTTGTTTCACTGTTCCTTTCAATAACAAATGACGGATCTTCATCATGGAGTTTATACAAACTTTGAGCCATCTTATCTTCGTCGCCTTGTTTCTTTGGATATACGGCCATAAATAACGTCGGCTTCGGATATCTAAGTGGTTCATAAACAATAGGATTATCTTCGTCACAAAGCGTATCACCTGTTTCAGTATATTGAAGTTTTGACATAGCTCCGATATCGCCTGCAACTATTTCATCCGTATCTATTTGAGTTTTACCTCTTAGATAGAACAGTCCACCCATTTTTTCAGTCTTGTCTTTTCCTGAGTTATATAAAACAGTGTTCTTAGTAATCTTTCCGGAGAGAACTTTAAATAGTGAAAGCTTTCCAACAAACGGGTCAACAATTGTCTTGAATACAACTGCTGAAAACTTATCATTAACGTCAGTTGTTCTTTCAATAATTTGTTCGTCCCAAATACCCTTTTGAATCGGGTGATCCTTAGGACTTGGGATATATCTCATAACAGCGTCTAAAATTCTCTTAACGCCTATACCCTTTGTTGCAACTCCAATAAACAGCGGACAAAGTTCCCCTGAAGCAACGGCAGATTTTATACCTCTAATAAATTCTTCTTGTGTAAACGGTTCGTCGGCGAAATACTTTTCCATAAGCTCTTCATCGCTCTCTGCGACAATTTCATTAAGAGCGGAGATGTATTTTTGACATTTATCAATCAATTCTTGCGGAGCGTCTTCAACAACTCCGTCAGGACCGTCGAACTTGTGGTATTTTTTGTCCAGAACGTCGTAGCAACCTTTAAATTCATCACCATCTCCAATTGGAATTGTAAATGGAATTACTTTGTCTCCAAGTTTTTGTTTTATAAGTTGATAGACCTTTTCAAACTTAACATTTTCCTTGTCCATCTTATTTAAAAATATAAGTCTCGGTGTATTGTATTTTTCAACGTTGTTCCAAGCCTTTTCAGTTCCAACTTCAACACCCGCTTGAGCGTCGATAATAATTACGGAACCGTCCGAAACCCTTTTTGCTCCATACATTTCAGCAATAAAGTCGAAATAACCCGGTGTGTCCAAGATGTTGTATTTAATGTTGTTGTATTCAACAGGAATTACAGAAGTGCCGATTGAAACTCCTCTACTCATTTCTTCCTTGTCAAAGTCGGAAACTGTATTTTTATCTTCAACTCTTCCTTGTCTTGAAGTCACGCCCGTTGCAAACAATGCTCCTTCGGTAAAAGTTGTTTTACCGGAGCTTGAGTGCCCCAAAAGGGATATGTTTCTGATGTTATCCGCAGTATATGCTTTCATGTTAATCCTCCTTTTATTAAGAAAAATAATATATTTGATTTATAAAACATTTTAGAATATAAATTTATATTATGTAATTTAAATCACATTTTTCTCATTAATTTCATTATACCATATCCAAATTATAAAATAAAGATATTTGAATGATTGCGTTACATATTTTGAAATTTTTTTGTAACTAAATTATATATACCCAATAATAAAAAAAATAAAAGACTTCAAAAGAAATCTTTTATTTAATAAAATCCAAAAAATATTTTAAAATATATTCTTTTGTAATATTATCTTTTTTGAGCTCCTCTTCTAAGTATTTTACAATTGATTCATCTTTCAAATTATGAGCCCTTATAATTGCATTTCTTTTTATAATTGACCTACCTCTCCAAAAAAAAGCTTTCTCCCCATAAATCTTTTTAAACTCCTTATTTGAAAGTGTAAATAAATCCTCATAGCTCATATCATCTCCCGATAAAAATTCAATCATACCACTTGCTTTATCTGAATTATACGGACAAACTTTTTGACATATATCACAACCGTAAAATGTTTTAATCTTTCCTTCAAGATCGGGGTCCGGTTTTTTCGTTTGTGTAAGATGCGAAAGACACCTCATAGGTCGAAACTCCCCCTCACCGATTGCTGAGGTTGGACAAGCCTCAATACATCTAGTGCAATGTTCGCAAAGTGTATTTTTAAACTCACTATCCTTATATGGAATAAACTTTTCAAATTTTAAATCTGTTAACACATAGCCGATGAAGAAAAAACTGCCAATTCTTGGATTTATTAAACACCCATTTTTCCCAATAAAACCAAGTCCTGCCTTCAGTGCAAGCGTTCGATCGAAAAGCGGGCCCGTGTCCGAATATCCTAAAAAATTTCCAAGGTCCATCATATTGCCTAACTCACTAATCTTTTCCTTGAACACAATGTGATAATCTTTTTCGTTTGAACCTATTGACATTCTTCCACTTTTTAAATTCTCCGGCCGATAGTTCATAAGTAAAACTATAATAGAATTGAATGCACTCATATCAAAATTATTTTTAATCTGATTTTCATTGTAATAATCGACCATTGATGGAATAAAATGCGGTTGAATATAACACGCCGTTGGAATTATACCAAACTCTTCAAAGCCCAACAAATTTAAATTTTCTTTAAGTTTCAAAAATTTATTATCCATACTTTTATTTTATCATTTTATATAAAAATTTTCCATTTCAATTTTTTTCTGTTATAATGTATGTATATTTGTTGGGAGAGATTTTATGTTTTTTGATAAAAAGAAAACTTACAAAAGAATAGATTATTTTTTGATTTTAGTGGTCCTTGCACTTTTAGCGTTCGGACTAATTATGGTAAATTCAACCACCATGAGCTATGGTGCCGCAAAACACTCGAGTTACATGCGTTCACAAGGCCTTTCGACCATACTTGGGCTTATTGTTATGTCGATTCTTGTAATAACACCACCTGATTTAATAAAAAAACTTGCATGGCCAATCTATATTGTGTGTGTTGGTGTTCTTCTTGCGACAATGCTTTTTGGCATCACCTACTCCGGTTCAAGATCGTGGCTCGGAACTAATTCTTTTAAATTCCAACCGTCGGAGTTTGTAAAAGTTGGACTTATCGTGTCGCTTGCAGCATTTATGGATAAAAATAAAGAAAAACTTAATGAACCGTTCACACTTTTAAAACTTCTCGTGCTTGCATTCATTCCGGTAGCTTTTATATTAAAACAACCCGACTTCGGTACAGCGGTTGTATTTATGGGAATAATTGCCGTAATGTTTTTTATCGGTGGTATTCATTGGAAATACATTTTGATTGCAATAGGATCCGTGCTCGTTTACCTTCCTGTACATTGGTTTAATATGGATGAGTACGCAAGAGAAAGAATCTTTGACTTTTTGGAACCTGAAAGAGATACTTTGGGCACAGGAATGCAAGCTTATATAGGAAAAATAAGTTTGTCGTCAGGCAAATTCAGAGGACGCGGTTTATATAACGGTGTGCAAAATCAAGGAAACTTTTTAATGCTCAAACACTCTGACTTTATATTCCCAATGATTGGAGAAGAACTCGGATTTTTAGGCGGAGCTTTGCTTCTAGTTTTATATTTCTTGCTCCTCACAAGAATTCTTCATATTTCAAAACAATCAGATTATTTTGCCAAAGTTTTATCCATTGGTGTTTTTACAATGTTTTTGATTCATATATGGGAAAATATCGCCATGACAATGGGCCTTATGCCGGTAACCGGGATTCCGCTTCCATTAATTTCATCAGGCGGAACTTTCCAAATTGCAAATCTTATTAGTATTGGATTAATTTTGGGTATAAAGTATCATGAAGGTGCGAACAGTTTATCCACCGGAGAAAAAATAGACAGTCTTTTGACATAGAAAGGAGAAATTATGATAACATACGAAATGTTATTGGAATCAGCAGTTTTAAATGACATCCATAAAAAACAAGATGAAAAAATATCTTATTATACTGTATGTCAGGATTTGCGTGAGCTATGCCCTACCACTTCTAAAATCGTAAAAACTATTATTGATTTCAGGCGTCAAAATATAATTGAAGAAAATACTGAAAATGATTTAAAATATTTAATTCTTACAGATAATGGCATTAAATATATGAACGAACTTTCAAAAGAGCTTTCTTCTCAAGTTGAAACCATGAAAAAATATTATACACATAACAGTGATATAAAAAACAACAATGTCATTTTAAAAAATAACGACAATTCAGTTGAGTACGCCTCTTTCGGTAAAAATATTAAGGAAACAAAACTAGTAGACGACAAAATTTCTAGCGGATTTGTTGAAGACAAAGGAGGTAATAATAATGAAAAGTAAATTTCTTGATGATTTAAAACTTTCACTAAAAAGCTCCGGTGTCAAAGATACAGCTGCAAACGAAATCACACGTGTTTATGACGAATACTTTAGAGAAGGCGAACGTTTTGGAAAATCTTATGATGAAGTAAGAGGTTCTATTGAAAACCTAAATACAATTGTCTCCACCTTTGCTCCTAAAAAAATTAGAGAGTACAAAGAAGTCGGAGATACAGTTATCAAAGAAAAAAGAAGCCTCGGCGTCATTGCAATGTATGCAGTCCTATTTTTCTTTTTAAATCTATTCTTAGTTCCGACATTCATTGCAATGTTTGGAGGAATTGTATGTATCGCAGTTCTACCGATTACATTTATTTTGGTAGCTCTTGGCGTTTTACTATACGGAAATGCTTATGTTAACGGTCACCTCATATTGATGAATCCTCTTACAAGATGGACTCTGCCATTTGGAATTATAGGCCTTTCGATTTTATGTTTCGTATTTGCTTTTTTCCTTTTAAAATGGCTATTCAAACTTGTTGCATTAATATTCAGTTGGCAAGCTAAATTCCTAAGGAGGTATAAGTAATGAAAAAATTTCTATTGATTTTCACAGCTGTAACTCTTCTATTTTTTGCGATTGGTGCAGTTTCATTCTATGTAAACGACAAAGAAAATATTGTAAATGCAATAAATTCGGAATATGGGGATGAAAGCGACAAGATTTGGAAATATCCGATTTATGATCGTATATATCAATTAAACAATAATTTGAACGAATTCAATTCGCATATGCATGAAATAAAAAATAATATAAGCGAAAGCTTCAAGTAAATGAAAAACCACGATATCAAAATCGTGGTTTTTTGTTCTCTATTCAAAAATACTTCCGCCAATAAATTCTCTTATAAGAGATGTGTTCGGAATCATCGCATCGTCCTCAATTGAAACGAAATATCTAAGCATATCCATCAATCTGTTTGCACGAACATAATTTCTGTCAGACTCAGGAACTTTCTCAAGAAGTACCATAGCATGTTTTTTTAGAACGGCAATTTCATAAAAAAGACTTGTGTTTATCATTATATCCGCTTCTTCCTGAAATGGAAATACATATTTATCTTCTCCCTTTCTTACATTTTCCCACTCGTTTAGTGATGTTGAAACATCACGTCCTCTTGTTCGCACATCTCTTACCATACGCCTTAAAAATCTAACGTCCGTTGTCGATAGCCTATTCATTGAATCAATATTCATTGTGGTTAATGCTGAAAGATATAGTTTCAACTTGTTTCTGTTCGGCACATATTTTGAAAGAATCGGATTAAGAGCATGAATCCCTTCGATTATAATTATTCCACTGCTTCCAAGTTCATGCTTTTCCCCTGTGAAAATCGGTTTTCCTTCAATAAAATCAAAACTTCTCTTTTCTGTTTCTCCGCTCTCTATTAATTTAATAATATCTCTATTTAACGATTCTATATCAACAGCATCAATTGTTTCAAAATCGTATGTGCCGTCAGGATTTTTAGGTGTCATCTTTCTGTCTACAAAATAATCGTCGGTTGAAATTTCAATTGAATTAAGGCCATACATTGTAAGTGCGATTTTAAGTTTTTGTGCAAAGGTTGTCTTTCCGCTGCTTGAAGGTCCGCTTATAAGAACAACTCGCTTTGCAGAGTCCTCAGCAATTTTTATTGCAATATCCCTTATTCTCATATCAAGAAAACTCTCTGAAACCAAAATCAAATCTCTGCTCTTCCCACTCAAAATTTTATCGTTCAACTCTCCAACATAATTTACTCCAATAATATGTGCATCCTTGGTGTGATCTTGAAATGTTTTCGCAAGTTTTGCTTCCTCTTCATTTATATCAATCTCAAAATTTTTATCACTCGACGGAAAGCGAATTAAAAGCCCAGGATAATAATAAGACAATTCGAATTTTTCAATAAATTCTGAACTTGGAACTAAAACGCCCTCAAACTTTTCTAAAAAGTTATCCATTCTGTACATATTTACGTCCATAGCTTTGCTTGTTTCTAAAAGTTTAACAACATCGTCTCGTTTGATTTTGCTATAATAATCAATGGCCTTTTCAGAATTCCATTTTTCCATTTTAATATCAATATTCTCTTTTACTATTTCTCGCATCCTTTTTTCGATACTTTTTACTTCCTCAATAGTAAACGGTTCTTCTCCAATTTTTTGTGTGTAAATTGTGCTTCCAACATAATGCTCTATAACTGTGTTCATGTTTGGATATAGACTTTTTATTGCATAAGCATAAATCATGGAAAGACTTGTTGTATAAATTCTAAGACCAAGAGAGTTTTCAATGTCCAAAAGAACTATTTCATCGTCTGCCCTGGGTTTATAGTATAGACTTTTTAGTTCAGCATTCACAACCGCACCTAAAAATCTTTTATAGTTTTTAAACTCTCTCTTTATTATTTCAACGATGGATTCTCCATTCTTATATTCAACTTCTACTTTTTTTGCCTCGTGTGGCATTTTAAATTTTATTTTCATCTAATCCCCTTCTTTTCATTTTTCATAGCATTATACTTATACCCATTTCGAATCTTAACAATAAGGTCACGCAAATGTAATAAAAAAACACATAATTATAATTGATTAAAACACTACTCTTTGCTATAATGTAATCATGGAGGTGATAGATTGCAACCGTTAATAGAACTTAAGGACTTAACGAAAGTCTATAAAATGGGACAGGAAAAAATAGTTGCTTTGCGTCACGTCAGTCTTGATATTTATAAGGGTGAATGTATTTGTCTTGTCGGCCCTTCCGGCAGCGGCAAATCAACTCTTTTAAATATGTGCGCCGGACTTGAAAGACCAACATCCGGAGAAGTTATAATAGGAAACATTCACATGGAAAATCTAACTGAAGAACAAGCAACAAGGTTCCGACAACTAAATGTCGGTTTTGTTTTTCAGGCTTACAATCTTATACCGACATTTTCAGCAGTTGAAAATGTTGGGCTCGGACTCGCTTTTAAAGGTGTCCCTAAGAAAAAAAGAATTGAAATGGCAGAAAAGATTTTAAAGGAAGTTGGACTCGGAAAAAGACTCTACCACAAACCTTCCGAAATGAGCGGTGGTCAGCAACAAAGAGTAAGTATTGCGAGAGCTTTTGTGGATAGCCCGAAAATAATTTTTGCAGACGAACCAACCGGAAATTTGGATTCGAAAACCTCAATCGAAGTTATCGAACTTATGACCGATATGGTTAGAAGAAATAACAGCACTATGATAGTTGTAACGCACGACATTGAAACAGCCGTCTATTCTGACAGAATTATACATTTTAGAGACGGAACGATTGAAAAAATTGATACACAAATACCAAAACCACTTCCTTCAGAGGAAGTTATTCGAAGCAGATTCGATAAGATAGAAGAAATAAACAGCGAGATATAGTTAATATTGGAGGAAAATATGAGAAAAAACAAATTTTTAATTTTATTAATATCATTAGTTATGATATTTCAAAGTGTAAGTATTTTTGCGGATGGCCCCACTGGAAAACCTGGCGATGGAGGAGTAACCGAACCCTCAACTCCCCCTTCACAAGCTGCACCATCATCGATTACACATATAAGTGCAAGTAGCACTGTTGTCGGCAAACCTGGCGAAACAAAGGAAATCCGTGCGTTTGTTGACTTCAACTATCCATTAGATCAAAGTGGATTTCCAATGATTGGCAGATATTTTACAATTAGCGGAAACGCTGACTCTAAAGGAAATAATAATATTTTTATGTTGAAAGGCTCAGACGAAAGAATGCCTGGTAAAGAATTCAGAGGAAGAATGATGGGGGGATCAATTGACCTTCAATTTACCGTGCAAATTGCAAACAATGCACAGCCTGGAACATATCCTATTGACATTAACGTGTATACTAGCGACGGACAAACAAAAAGCGTCACAACCTATGTTAGAGTTGAATATGACCCAAGACAAGCTTCCAGACTTGTTCTTTCCGACATAAGAGTTATGCCGAACAATATGAATATTGCCCCGGGAGAAGATGTCATTGCCGGATTTACGATAAAAAACCCTACCGATAATGAAATAAACAACGTTGAGGTTAGACTTGAAGGAATGAGTTCTGACGGATTTACGCTCGAAAGGGATTTTAATGTTAAAAACTTCGATACTATTCTTCCAAATGAAGAAAAGCGTGTTAGTTTTGTTCTTTCAGCCGGACCTAATGCAAAAGCCGGCAACCATGAGTTCAAAGTAACTCTTTCTTATTTCGATCAACACATTGAAGGCGGACAATCAAAAAGCGAGAAATCATTTTTCTTAACTCTAAAAAAAGACCCATCAAATGTTTCAAGTGTTGTTATTGAAAATCTTGTAACACCGGCAAACACACTTTATCCGGGCAAGTCCTCTACCCTTTCGTTTGACGTTACAAACAGAGGAAAAAAAGCTGCAAAGAGAGTTTTGATTAAGAGCAGCGTTGAAGGTGACGGGCTTGTAAATAAATCAATCAGTCAACATTTCATTGAAACCCTTGCACCTGGAGAAACTCAAAGTTTCAGCTTTACCTATCTTGCAACGCCTGCAAGTTCAACACAAAACTATCCGATTACAATCAAAGTTGAATATAGAGACGAAGACCAAACTGAAGGCGATCCTCTCACAACTGAACAGTATTCCGGAATATTTGTTTCAAATCCAAAGAAAGATAGCTCAGGTGATGGAAAAGAAGATAAAATTTCGACTCCGAAAGTAATCATCAGAAAATACACTTTCAATCCTAAGCTTCCTGAAGCGGGAAAAGAATTTGCAATGGATTTGGAATTCCAAAATACTTCCTCAACAAAGGTTGTAAAAAATATAAAGATTTCTATGAACTCTCCAAAAGGCACTGACAGCAAGGATTCAGGAGGTTCTAATATCTTTACACCTGTAGACAGTTCAAATACATTTTTCATCGACAAGATTATGCCGAACGGCGTGGTTCAAAAAACTATAAATCTTTATACCGTTCCTGATGCAACGGCAAAGACATATAATGTAACATGTTCATTTGAATATGAAGATGGCTCTAATAACCAATTTAAAGCCGAAGAAGAAATCGGTATTCCTGTTGTTCAATCCTCGAGACTTGAAATCGGCGAAGTTCAAACACAAGAGGCATTTAATGTCGGCGAAGGTACTCCACTTTCCGTTACATTCTATAACACCGGAAAAGTTACACTCTACAACATGATGGTTCGTTTTGAATCAGATGAGTTGGAAGCACAAAATTCAACTTATTATGTCGGAAAATTCCTCGAAGGTTCAACTGAAAATTACGACATTCAAGTAAATGCAATGGAACCTGGAGAAAAGAAAGGAAATATTGTATTTTCCTATGAAGACTCAACCGGTAAAAAACAAGAAGTTAAAAAAGAAGTAAAATACACTGTCTCAGAAGCTCCGGCTTTTGACCCGAATGCTCCTGAAAATCAAATGCCGGCTGAAGAACCGGGACTTAAAGATAAAATTTTAAATATTTTAAAGAAATGGTATCTTTGGGTTGGACTTCTTGCAGTCGGTGGAATCACATTTGTGGTTGTTAAAAAATTAAAAAAGAAAAAAGAAACAAAGGATTTGACTTTAGATGTCTAATTTAGATTTAATTAAGATGTCTCTTGGAAATCTTTGGCGTAGGAAACTTAGAACTCTTTTGACTGTGCTCGGTGTTATAATCGGCACAGCATCAATCATCACCACCTTAAGTCTTGGCTTCGGGATGAAGGAGCAAAACAAAAAGCTTCTAGCTCAAATGGGTCCGGTTGATGTTATAAAAGTTGTTTCCTACCCTATTTACGATCCTGAGACTCAGAAACAAAAAGATGCAAAGCCACTTGATGATAAAGCACTCGAAGAAATTGCGAAAATTGAAAATGTACAAGTGACAATTCCAACTTTGGAAGTTGATGGAGTTGACATAGCTTCTAAAAAATATTCAAACTTCGCACAAATCATTGGTGTGGATCCGGAAAAATATGCACTATTGAATCCCGAAATGCAATGGGGTCGTTTTCTGGAAGCTTCTGACGGAGAAGTTGCTGTATTCGGTGGCGGTCTCAAACATTCATGGTACGATCAAAAAAGTAGAGGCGGCAGAATGAATGACATGAATGATCCGGATAAAACGCTTGTCGACCTTGAGAAGGATCCGATAACAATGAATATTGGAGAGGGCTATGACCCGGAAACTGAACAAAGGAGCTATTCAAAGACTCACAAAATAAAAGTTGTGGGCGAACTTCCTGAAGAAGACTGGGAAACCGCATATAATGTATATATACCAATGGATTTTGCATTGAAATTAAAAAGAGAAATCAAACGTGAGAACGATAAGCAAAAAGCTGATGGAATGGTCGGTGGAATGGGCTACAGAGACAGAAACAGCACAAGCAAGTATTCCAGCATTATTGTCAAAGTCGACGATATTAAGAATATGAGAGCTGTAAATGACAAGGTCAAAGCACTTGGATACAACGCTCAATCAAATCTTCAAGCAACCGACGCTCTAAACAAAAATGTTGAAAGTACACAAAAAATTCTTGGCGGAATCGGTGCCGTAAGTCTTCTCGTTGCAGCCATCGGTATTGCAAATACTATGGTTATGAGTATCTATGAACGCATCAAGGAAATCGGCATTATGAAAGTTATCGGCGCTAATGTTTCAGACATCAAAAAAATGTTTTTGACAGAAGCTGCGTTTATTGGACTTTTTGGAGGTGCCTTGGGCATTGGCGTAAGTTATATAGCGAGTGCCATTATAAATTACGTTTCAAAAAAAGGTAATCCTGATGAAATGGGTGGAATGATGGGAGGCCTCCCTATGATGGGAGAAGGAAAAATTTCTATAATTCCAATTTGGCTCATACTCGTTGCACTTTTATTTGCGACTATAGTCGGAATTTTAAGTGGATACTACCCTGCTCGTAAAGCAACGAAGCTTTCCCCTCTCGAAGCAATTAGAACACAATAAAATACAGTTATATGTTTGTATAATTTAAAGTCCCCTTTTATAGGGGACTTTTTTGTAAATAATTATATTTGTGCTTTTGGTTTTTTAATGGTATAATATTTGTAAGTTGATTTAATTAATCAACATAATAAATTATTTGGAGGAAACTATGAACAAAAAATTTTCATTGCTCCTAGCAATACTCATGCTGGTTGCGTTAACCCCAATCACTTTCGCTGAAAGCGAAACTGTTGTAGCAAAGAAGGCCAATCAAAAATTGACTCTTGACGGCAAAGATGTAGAAGCTCCGTTCTATAATATCAACGGATCAAACTATATTAAGCTTCGTGATTTAGCTGTAATTTTAAATGAAACTGAAAAGAAATTCAACATTTCATACGACAATGAAAATAAAACCTTCATAATTGAAAGATATAGACCATATGAAAAAATGAAAGGCGACCTTGAAGAAATTAAATCTGAAAAAGCAAAAGCTATGCTCTCTACAAAAACTGTTTATATTAATTATAATCCAAAAGGATCAGATATATATGAAAAAAGAGATGCTAAAACAGCTTTGATAAACGGAAACAACTATCTTCAATTGAGAGATCTCGGTGAATTGGTCGGAATTCATGTCGATTATGATAAAGAAACTAGAACCATTAAACTTGTTTCCGATTATAAAGATGAGACTCACTACGGCTTCATTTCAAAAACTTTTACAGAAGAAGATGAAAAAGTCTTTAATGCAATCGAAAACTTCTATAATTCTCTTGCAAAAAACGATAAAGATGGAATCTATGGATTCTTTAGAGAATATATTCACCCGGATTTTAGTGATGAAGGCTGTGCAAATTTTGAAAAGCAAATCAGAGATATCCTCAAAAATGGTGGCATAAAGGAAATAAAAGATGGCTACAAAATTGAAAAAGTGATTGAAAACTATGATGATGGTAAGGGCTATATGACCGCATTTAATTTCAATGATCACTATGTAGCATTCGATTATTTTAAATCGAACATTGACAAAACAGAAAATCAATTGCGTTTTGTTATGAATACCGGACACGATTTCACCGATGGAAGCCTGGACTCAAGTTATTTCGTAACAGAGTTCGACACAGGTATAAGGCTTGCGAATGTATTTAGTTTACATGATAATTTTGCAAATAAAAACTATGATGACGCTTATAAAAACTATCAAAATTTAGGGCTCTCAGGCAGCAAAGAAGAAATGATACAATTTTTAAACGATAAGGCCAAAGGACGTGACATTTTCCATCCAAAATACACATATAGAATGGCTGAAAGAAGAACATTTTTAACACGTGGTGTGACTTATACTTTTGATTACGGTACGGATGATCAAATTATATTTGTTTATGATATTACCAACAATGTATCCGTGCTACAAGTAATTCCTGTAAAAAACCCAAGAATAAAAAAATAAAAACGCAATTTTAAGATGCTTGCCAATCTTGGCAGCATCTTTTTTTATTTTATAAAATTTTATTATAATAAAAAATCTCCCCTTAGCATTTATTTGCTAAAGAGAGATTGATAATTGTTCTAATCTATTCTTTCCTCGCCCCAGAAGAATAACGAAACAGTTCCGGGACCTGTATGAACTCCAATTTGATGAATGTCAAATATTTCAATTGATTTTACATTTGCAAATCTTTCTTCTATTAATTTTTCAACTTCCTTTGCTCCATCGATATAATCTGAATGAGATATAAATACTTTTTTATTGTAATCTATACCGCCCTCAGCACGCTTCTCCATAATGTCTACAAGTGTTTTAAAAGCTTTTTTGGAGCCACGCGTGTTTTTCTTTTGCACAAGCTTTCCTTCGACATCCATTCGCATTATCGGATAAATATTTAGTGCTGAGCCCAAAATCATTTTGGTTTTACTTACTCTCCCCCCCCTAAAAAGGTGAGAAAAATCACTTAAAGTAAACCAATGATTTACCTTCATTCTGTCTTTTAATATGCAATCATAAATCTCACTTGCACTTTTGCCTTCGTTTTTTAAGTCATTTGCGTAATCCAGAATAAGTCCTTCTCCCGAAGATGCTGCAAGTGTATCCGGCACATAAACCCTCTTCTCTCCCACTTCATCTTCTATCATATCGGCAGCCATAACTGCACTGTTATGCGTTCCTGAAAGCCCACTTGAAAGATCTATGTGAACAATATCATATCCATCTTCGACAATTTTCTTCCAATTTTCATAATAGTCCATGGTTCCGTTACCGGAAGTTGTAGGAAGCTTCCCTTCTCTAATTTTATCGTATAAGAATCTTGGAGTTATTTGCTCATAGTCATCAGCATATTCTTCCCCATCAATAATAATTATAGTTGGAATTAGAAGTATGTCATTCTCATCAAAATATTCCCTTGTCATATCAACAGTCGTTGCTGCCGAAAGTTTTACCGGTCTCATAAATCCTCCTGATATTTAAAGTATGTCTCCCTCTTGTTCGCATTCAATTTTAACGAGTTTAAATATTTTAAATAGAAAGTAAAATACAATGATTGAACTAACAAAGTCACTCACTGTGTATGCATACCATACACCGTCTATTCCATAGTACATCGGCATTATATATACCAGAGGTACAAGTATAAGCAATTGACGAAGAAGCGACGTTGTAGACGCAATTCTTGGCCTTTTAACGGCTTGAAAAAATGAGGTCCCTGTAATAGAAACACCAAGAAAAATCGATGCATACATACTTTTTCTAAGAGCAGGTGCTGCCATTTGTAAAAGTTTTGGATCTGCATTTTTATTTAAGAATATGCTTGAAATTTGATACGGAAATATCATTATAATTAAAAATACAAATACACATATATATGTTGCATAAAGTGCACCGATTTTATATGCTTTTGATAGTCTTTCGTAGTCCTTTGCACCATAATTGTATGCAATTATAGGTTGTACCCCTTGATTTATACCGAATAGTGGCATAAAGAATATATTTGTTACCGAACCGACTATTGAAAGAACAGAAATGCCGAGCGTACCTCCGTACTTTCTAACACTTAACGTGATTATACTTGTCACTATTGCATTCGCTATATTTATAAGAAATAGCGGCATACCGTTTTCAAGTATCAGAGGTACCGCTTTTTTGTCCAATTTCATGTATTTAGGATCGAGATTTAATGCGTGCTTTCCTTTAACAAAATGCATCAAAACCCAAATCATACTCACATATTGTGAGATAACTGTCGCACATGCAGCTCCCTTAACCCCCATTTTTAAACCAAAAATAAAAATAGGGTCTAGTATTGCGTTTAAAAATACTCCTATAAGTATCGTATTCATTGCTGCTTTTGAATCACCTGAAGCTCTAATAAAGTTGTTTAAACCGAAACCTATAATGATTGCCGGAGCTCCGAAAAGAACAATGTCAAAGTAATCCTTTGCATATTGGTGATTTTCCGGTGTACTTCCAACAATGTTTAGTAAATTATCTGCAAAAATATAAAATAAAGTCGGCAATAAAATTGATAAAATAAGACATAGCAAGAATGATGTATTTAAAAATTGCTCCGCTTTTTTTCGATTGCCCTCGCCGAGACTTATACTCATAAGTGTGCTGCCGCCTACCGATGCAAGCATTTGAAAACTCATGATTATAAACATTAAAGGAAGTGTAACATACACTCCCCCTATTGCAATCTCATTAACGCCTTGTCCTATGAAGACTCTGTCTATAATATTGTATAATGCATTTGCAAGCATTCCAATGATGCTTGGTATCGAGAGTTTAAGGACAAGACTTTTAATATCTTCAGTTCCCAGACCGTAGTCTTTATTTTCCACTGATATCTCCTGTACAATGAGGACATTTTACAGCCCCAATAGGAATTTCTGTCTTACATAGAGGACATGTTTTTGTGGTAGGGTCTGCAGGTGCAGGTTGTTTCTTTACTTTCATCATTGCTTTTACCATCATGAATATACAGAAAGCAATAATTAAGAAATCTAAAACAGATTGAATGAAAGATCCGTATTTCAATACAGCTGCGCCTGCTTCTTCAGCTGCTTGAAGTGTATTGTAGCTTGTTCCGTCAAGTGAAACAAACAAATTTGAAAAGTCTAATCCGCCTGTCAATTTTCCGATAAGAGGCATAAGTATGTCATTCACAAGTGAACTGACAATCTTGCCGAATGCACCACCGATTATAACACCGATTGCCATATCGAAGACGTTTCCGCGGTTAATGAAATCTTTAAAATCCTTTAACATAATTCTTCCTCCCTAAATATTTTTATATTTCTATTATACACGATTGGCATTAAAATTTCAATTGCTTTTAATTCCAATATATTATATAATTGAATAACTGATAACAACAAAGAAAGGTTGATAAAATGAAATACTATGCCGTAAAAAATGGAAAAGTTCCGGGAATATATAACACTTGGGATGAATGCAAAGAAAATATTCACGGTTTTAAAGGCGCTATTTATAAAAAATTTGATACTGAAGAAGATGCTATTAATTTTATGGAAGGCTCTGATTTAAACGAAAAGTATATGAATAATTCTACAGAAATTGGCGAAGATGAAGCTATTTTATATGTAGATGGAAGTTTTAGACAAGCTGACAATACCTTTTCTTATGGATATGTACTAATTACAAAAGACGGCGAATTTGAAGGCTCACAAAGATATGACATTCCCTCTTTAATTTCATTCAGAAATGTTGCAGGTGAAATTTTTGGTGCAGTTTACGGTATAAAAAAAGCAATGGAGTTAAACATAAAAACCGTTTATCTACATCACGACTACAGTGGTATTAGGCACTGGGCTCTCAAAGAATGGAAAGCCAAAAACGAACTTACACAAAAATATCAATCCTTCTTTGACGCGATAAAATCTGATATTAATGTGGAATTTATAAAAGTTAAAGCGCACAGCAATATTGAAATGAACGAAAAAGTTGATAAACTCGCAAAAGATGCGAAAATATAAAAGCAGCAGTTGTTTCGTACAACTACTGCTTTTAATAATTATATTATTGCGTATAGAATAAGTGCGAGCACAATTAGTCCTGCTGCAGCAATTAGAGAATTTCTAAGAGCATGTTCTTGCGGCTCGATATGTTGCTCTAAAACATTTGACTTGATTTTTAAAATTCTGCTATAAAAAATTGCTATTAATGCTGAATTCAAAAAGCCTTTAATCAAATTGAATGGTAGAATTGCCGGAACTAGAAGCTTTACAACTTCAGAACGCGGAATGTGCATATAAAACGGAGTTACTACCCAATTCCATAGAAGCATCACAACCGTCATTAGAAGTGTACTTGCAATCAAACCGATAACGACATTTTTTACACTTTTTGACTTGTAGAAGAAATAACTTGCAGGAATTAAAAATGCAAGTGTTGCAACCACATTCATTAAAAGTCCGATAATTCCGGTATCGGATACGGTAACCATTTCAATGACACTAACTATAGCCGTTACAATAGTTGCCGGAATTATTCCAAACATAAATGAGCAAATGACCAAAACGAAATCTTTAGGGTCATACTTTAAAAATAGTACGATTGGGAATCTCCCTACAACCATTAGTGCATAGGCAAGTGCAGCAAACATAGCCAAACTTGTCAAAGTTTTTACGTTGGATAGACCAACTCTTCTTTCTGTCTTACTGTTCATAAAAATAACCTCCTTTTGGGCAATAAAAAAACCCTATAAAAAGGGGATCTTCCTTTTCATCCGGACTATACCGTCGGCTCAGGAATCAAACCTGATCTGCCATATTTGGCTCGTGGGCTTTACCACCGGTGAGGAATTTAACCTACCCCTTGAAGACAAATACATTATACACCATATAAAATATAATTGCAACAAAAAAGAGAGAATTTTTCTCTCTTTTAGTTATTTTTGTCATTATTTTTATCGTTTTGATTGTCATTGTTATTATGTTCTTCAGGATTTTCAATCACCTTCAAGTCAATAGTCACCGAATTATTAAGAACAATATTATCCGGATTCTTTTCTAATTGCAGTTCGTATTTTTGAACTCCCGGGAGCGCATTACCCATATCACAGAAAAATTTCAATCCAGATTCATCTAAATTTGTAACTTTTTTCTCTTCTCCACTTATATCTACCGTATAAATATCTTGTATACTCGTTTCGTCAAGCTTCAGTCCTTCCGGAAGATTTGTAAAATGAATTTGAGATTTATTAATTTCTACACGTCTGATTGCAAAATTATCTAACAAAATACTTAGATTATATTTTACATTTTCATCCACAGGTGCCATTCCATCAGGTATATTGAGTTTTACTTCTTGACTAGTATTGCCTTTAAGAGTTGATAGGTCTATTGGCTCCGTTTCGATAGATTTCGGCACTTTCGCATCGTTTAACACTTTTAGAGTTATAGTTTTCGGCGTAATGTCATACGACCTCATATTAACAAGTGTAGGAAGTGCTCCCTTTGTTTTTAATTCAATCGGCATAATTATTGTTTTGAAAATCGGAACCGATATATCAATAACATTCGGTGTAGTTTCAACCGAAACCAATTCGTCGCCGTTTTCATCTACCGCTTTCACAGAATTCGAAACTGTAAAAGGTTCAGTTTTATCTGTTATATCAACAGTTGTAACAAGACTTCTAACCTTATCAAGAACATGTTGTGGACCCTTTATTTTTACTCTTGGCGACGAAGTTGTAACTTCCCCAACAATATAGTTCTCAAGAGGACTTCCGTTTGTGTCAATTTTAACTTCCATCTCACGTGTAATAACCTTGTCAATTGAAACAAGCACATCTCTCGGTGAAACACTTTCAACTTGAACAGTTCCCGGATTTGACTCAAAGCGAGTTTCGACTCTAACTCTTGAATCCCCTACACCATATCCCTCAAGGTCCGCTGTTGCATAAACACTTCCCTGTCTTATTTTGTCGAGATCATTTTTCTTTCCTGAAATTTTTATATTTACAAATTGTTCGCTCGGACTTAGTAGAATCAAACCTTTTTGTTCCAGGCTATCCATGTTTTGAAAGTTTACACGGACATTTCTGATCGTTATAGATTCATTAGGATTTTCAACCCCCATTACATAACTCCATAAAAGAATTGCAATGACAAGTGACAATATTTTGGCGATCATATTGTTATCTTTGAATTTACTTAGATTTAACTTCTTCATCCTTGTCATCCCCCTCTTCAGTTGTAACGTTTTTCTCCTTTGAGTCCTCCGATTTAAATTCATTTATAAATTTATTCAATATTCCACCTTCTTCAGGCTTAGGATTATAAATATCTGTCAATTTCTTTCTCAAAGTATCTTCATCCAAATATCTCGAAATTTCGCCCGATTCACAAGTTGAAATACCGCCTGTTTCCTCTGAAACAACCACTACGAATGCGTCACTTTTTTCACTTATACCAAGAGCTGCTCTGTGTCTTGTTCCCAAATCTTTCGACAACCTATTGTTATCGGTTATTGGAAGAAAACATGCAGCTGCTTTGATAATTTCTTTGTCTATAATTACAGCGCCATCATGCAATGGAGTGTTTGGAATAAATATATTTATTAAAAGTCCCATAGAAACATAACCTTCTATCTCAGTACCCGTTTCTATTACCTCTCCCAAACCTGTCTTTCTTTGAATTACAATAAGCGCCCCAATTTTTTGTCTTGAAAGAGATGCACATGCCTGTACAATTTCTTCAACGACCGGGTTAACTTGTCCATCTTCCAAAGTTCTAAATCTCGAACCTATAAATTGTGATCTTCCTATAAATTCAAAAGCACGTCTTATTTCCGGTTGGAAAATAACTACAAGCGCAATAAGTCCTGCTCCCAAAACCCAATCCAGGAGCCATCTTAGAGTGTATAGCTTGAACCATCCGGAAAGTTTTGTAACGATGAGAAGAACAACAAGCCCTTTTGCAAGTTGTTCCGCTCTTGTTTGCTTTACCAATTTATAGGTATTATAAATAATGACAGCAATTATAAGGATATCGATAACATTATTAAATTTGAAATTTAAAACTGTGTCCTTTATGGAACTCAAAAATCTAGCTCCGTCCATTTTTGCTCCTTATATTTATATTAGTGTTTTAAATTCTTCCAAAAATTCCTTAAACATTTGAATTGCATCTTCAATAGGTTGCGGACTATTCATATCGACTCCTGCTCTTTTTAGAACGTCGATAGGGTCCATTGAAGAACCGGATTTTAAGAATTGAAGATATAAATCCCTTTCCTTTTCTCCACCTTCCATAATCCTCTTTGCAAAACTTAATGCTGCAGATATTCCCGTTGCGTATTGATATACATAGAAATTATAATAGAAATGAGGAATTCTCGACCATTCATATTTTATAATTTCGTCCTTTTCCATTTCCGGTCCATAGAACTTTTCGTTCAATTTACCATATTCTTCATTCAAGAAATCTGCTGTAAGAGAGCCGTTATTCTCGAATTCTTTATAAATCATATCTTCAAATATAGCAAATTGTGTTTGTCTGAATAGCGTGCCCTTTATTGTATCCAAGAAATGATTAATTACATATTTTCTTAAGTTCTTATCGGTCCACTTTTTCAAAAGATAATATGTTAACATACTTTCATTCATTGTCGATGCAACTTCAGCAACGAAAATCGAATATCCGCTATATACATACGGTTGATTTTTGCACGAATTGAATGTGTGCATCGAGTGACCCATTTCATGAGCAATTGTGAACACATTGTCAAGTGTCCCATGGAAGTTCAATAATACAAACGGCATAGTTCCATATCCACCGCTTGAATATGCTCCACCGCGCTTACCAGGTGTTTCATAAACGTCGCACCATCTGTCTTCAAAGCCCTTCTTCAAGTTTGCAATATATTCTTCTCCCAGTGGTTTTAATGCTTCTAAAACTAAATCCCTACCTTCTTCAAATGTAAAAGATAAATCAACATCATTTACAAGATTTGAATAGATATCATACATATACATCTTGTCAAGACCAAGTGCTTTTTTTCTTATGGACATATATTCATGAAGTGCAGGCAAATTGTTTATAACTGTCTCTGTGAGTTTGTCATACACGCTTATTGGAATAGCGTTGTTGAAAAGTGCGGCTTCTCTTGCCGTATCAAAATTTCTGAGTCTTGCAACAGTCACATTTGACTTTACTGTTCCTTCAAGAGTTGAAGCTAGAGTATTTATATGTTTTTCAAACTCTCCATAGAATTTCTTATAAACTTCTTCCTTTATATCTCTCGTTTCATTTTCGAGAAGTGGAACAAAATTTCCTTGTGTGATTTCAACATCTTTTCCGTTTATATTTACACTTGGGAAACCCATATCCGCGACTGTAAGCATGCTGAAAGATTTTTCAGATGAATTGAAAACCGGACTCAATGTGGACATCATATTTTCTTCTTTTTCGCTCAAGGTGTGCGGTTTAAATTTTAAAATGTCATCTAAATATTTTTCATATATCTTCAAACCTTTTTCTTCTTCGAAAAACTTTTCGAAATCTGTTTTTGTATATTTTAAAAGTTCAGGATTTTCAAAGCTGACAGCTTGGCTGTATTTTGAATAAAGCCCTTCAAGTCTTCCGTCAAGAGCTTGATACTTAGAATCTCTATTGTTTTCGTTGAAACGATTTGAAATATATGTGTGCATTTTTGTCAATATCATTTCAAGTTCGTCTTTTCTAGTCAAATAAGAGTAAAGTGACTCAGCGCTATCCATAAGTTTTCCCTTATATTCTCTTAGCTCTGAAAGGCCTGATTCAAACTCTTTCATAGCTTCTTCGAGAAGCTCTTCATTTTCATAAACACTCTCTAAATTCCATTTGTAATCTTTCGCGATTTCTGATCTGTCATTAAATGTAAAGTTCATAATTCCTCCCTTTTTTTGTACAAACAATATTCATTTACCGGACATTCATTGCAGTTTGGATTTCTTGAATAACAAATCCTCCTACCATGAAAAATAAGTACATGGTGCATCTCTGTCCAAATTTCTTCCGGCAATTTTTTCATTAAAACCATTTCTGTTTTTTCTACCGTTTTTTCATTTGAAAATCCAATTCTATTTGAAACTCTAAACACGTGCGTGTCGACTGCAATCCCCGGAACATCAAAACAATTTGATAAAACCACATTTGCGGTCTTTCTTCCAACGCCAGGAAGAGAAACCAAATCATTCATATTATCCGGAACATTTCCGCCAAACTTGTCCATAATAATTTGGGTTGCTTCAATAATGTTTTTACCCTTCATATTAAAAAATCCCGCACTCTTTATATACTTTTTCAAATCAGCAAGTCCGAGCTCAAGCATTTTTTCAGGCGTATCAGCAACTTTAAAAAGTTCTTCAGTAATAATATTTACACGGACATCCGTACACTGTGCTGAAAGAATTGTCGCGATCAAAAGTTCGTATGGTGTTTCATGTACAAGTTCGCAATGCGCATCATGATGATATTCCATAAGTATTTTAGAAACTTCTTCAATTTCATTTTTATTTAAAATATATCTTTTTCTCACAAAAACTCCTTCTGAACATCTACAATTTCAAGCATAAAATTCGATTCTATAAAATTAATCACATTTTGATAAATTTCGTCGAGATGTTTATAGTCATTTGAAACCGCTGAAAAACTGATTTCAAGTGTTGTAAGAGAATCCATATTTCCTGTTTCGGCAATCGAAATATTAAACTTATTTTTAATTCTTTCGATTACTTTCCTTTTTATGCTTCTTTTTTCTTTCAAACTGAAAACTTCGTATAATCTAAAATTTATATTAACTGCAATAACCCTCATAAAACACCTCTACCTATACTTTTATTATACCCTATTTCTCAAACAAATTAAAGTAAAAAACATATTTAAATAATTATGGTTATATGATATAATTAAATATAAATGAAAGGGGGAATAAATTTGAAAAAAATACTAGATAAAGGCTATGTAAGACTTGTTGATAAAATGGGCTCAGACCTTACAATCGTCAATGCTGCTAGAGCAAGTTATGCCAAAGAAAGCATTGAAATGACAGAAAAAGACGAAAAATTAATCGCTTTTCTTGCAAAAAATGATCATACTTCTCCATTTAGACACGCAATGCTTCAATTTGAAATTTTTGCACCTTTAATGGTTGCAAGGCAATGGTGGAAATATATTATAGGCTCTTCACATCTCGAAGGATGCCAAGATACAATGAACGCATGGAACGAAAGTTCAAGAAGATATATAACACAAGAACCGACTTTTTATATCCCAAATGAAAACGAATGGAGAGGAAAACCGGACAACAACAAACAAGGTTCTAAAGAACCTGTTTCAGCAGAACTCGGCAAAGAATACACAGAAAAATTAAAAAAATATATAAACGAAGGTGTGGACCTTTATGAAAAAGCAATGGAAGACGGAATTTGTGCCGAAGAAGCACGTCTTTTCCTTCCTGCATACGGAATGTATGTCGGATGGTATTGGACAGCTTCCCTTCAATCTGTTGCACACTTTATAAAGCAAAGAATGGATTCACACAGCCAATTTGAAATAAGGCAATATGCGAAAGCAGTGAAAGATCTTGCACTAGAAGAATTTCCACTCGGCATAAAAGCGTTTTTAACTGAAGACGAAATGAACGCATAATAAAAATCCTTAATCCATCAAACCGGATTAAGGATTTTTTTATAAATTTTGGAAATTCACCTTTCTGGTAATCTCATTTTGTTTTAACTCTATAATTCCCTTGCTCACAACGTCAATGATATTTAAATCCTCGTCAATTGAAATAAAATCACACGAAAGTCCTTCTCTAATCTCGCCCGTTATATTTGAAATTTGAAGAGCTTCGGAAACATTTTTCGAAACAAGTCTTTGTGCGATATCAATGTCGACATTAAAATCTTTAACGAGCGTCTTTATATTTTCATAAAGTCCCGAAATCTCCGCAGCCTCAACTCGAACAACCTCTTTTTTGTCATTCCAAATAGGAATGCTTCCGTTTGAATCACTTGAAAGAGTAATTCTTTCAAGCGGTGCTTTTTTCATTACATAATCCAAAATCTCTGGAGTTTCTTCGCCTGCGGTAAAGTCAGCATATCCGCCCATATTAATAAACTTTATTGCATCGTCGACCAAATTGCCGCAGTGCGTAGGTCTAAAAACTTTAATAGGAATTTCCGATTCCTCAAGAATCTCAAAAACATCTTTAAGTTGTCTTTTTCCGAGCCTACCAGTGTGCATATGCAGCTCGCCCACTTTTCCAGAAATTAATCCACCTAAAAAGCATTCGCTGGCTAATCTTAAAAGCTCATGTTTATCAAGATAGCTTGACCTGTGATCTGAAATTGCAATCTTTGAGCCGATAATTTCATTTATAAAAACTATGTCCCCTTTAACAGAACCCGTTATTGTCGGCGATGGATAGTCATAAGCCCCGGTCAAAGCATAAGTTCTTATATTATATTCCGAAAGTTCTCTCACCTTTTGAATAAGATTTTGAACAGAGCGTGTAGTGCAGTCAGTTCCAAGAAGCCCAACCAAAGTTGTTACACCTGCCCTTATAATCTTTTCAAACTTTATCGGTGGAACCATGGTTGTAAAGCCGCCTTCCCCACCTCCGCCGGTCACATGAACATGTCCGTCAATCAAGCTTGGAAGCACTACTCTTTTTTCTATGTCATACTCCGGAACATTATAAAAATTCTCTATATTTTCTTGAATCTTAAAAATCCTTCCACCTTCACATAAAATGTCGACAATACAACCCTTTAAATTTGCATTTCTAAATAAAAACATAATTACCTCATAAAATTTCTTTCAAATGTATTATTTTTAAAATCATATTTTATAACTTCGCAATTATCAATCGGAACAATCGGCTCATAATTGTGAATATCTTTAAGCAGATGATAAATAACAAAACCGTGACTCACAACTAAAATATCCTTGTCATGGTCAAGTTCATTGAAAAAATCATTAAGTCTTTTCAGAACGTCTGAATATTTTTCAGGAATATCTCCCTTATAAAGCTGTGGCGAATTGTAAAAAAGCACATAATCAGGTTCATTATTTCTCAAATAATCATAAGTCTTACCTTCCCAAGTTCCGAGACCTATTTCACGAAGTCGCCTATCGTTAATGACGCCTCCCGTGTCGTGAAAGCGTGCAATGATTTCCGCTGTCTTGTGTGCTCTCATCAAATCAGACGAATATATCTCGTCGAAATGTATATCTTTAAGCCTTAGAGCAGCTTCTTTCGCTTGGTTTATCCCCTCTTCACTAAGAGGAATATCTCTTTGACCCTGTAGCCTTCCCTCCTTGTTGTAGGGCGTGGTTCCATGTCTCATAATATAAATCATAACACTCCTCCTAAAATAAAATACTATTCACCTTATTATATTAATTACAAGCATAAAAATCAAATTATATGTATTTTAAAATATTATAACTAATAAAAAAAGGCTCTAAGTCAAATGTTGGGGAGAATTATTGAAAAATAAGTCTCCCTTTCTTGTATTTTAAGCACTTACAAGATATTTTAGTTCATTATA
>QWCH01000140.1_pt1 | contig 120738 bp, 123 predicted proteins | sample 1972671 | NCBI WGS metagenome assembly QWCH01 (sample SAMN09866713, study PRJNA288562) | Human gut metagenome isolate term3_stool, whole genome shotgun sequencing... | isolation source: gut | host: Homo sapiens | place: USA: California
GCGTCATACTTTGCAGGAACGTATTCTCGATCCTTATATGAACAATGACCGGGAATGGTGGATGGCTTTCCAATGGAAACCGGGAATGATTATCAATAATTGGAATCCCTGGTGTAACTCCAATGTATTGCAATGCTATCTTTTATTAGAGAATGACCGCGACCGTCTGGCAAAGGCTGTTTGGCGCAGCATGCAGTCGGTAGACAAGTTCATCAATTTTGTAAAGGCTGATGGTGCTTGTGAAGAAGGTCCTTCTTATTGGGGACATGCAGCCGGGAAAATGTATGATTATCTCCAGATACTTTCGGATGGAACAGATGGGAAAGTATCTCTTTTCAAGGAACCGATGATTCGCCGGATGGGAGAATATATCAGTCGTACGTATGTAGGAAACGGTTGGGTAGTGAATTTTGCGGATGCTTCTGCCAAGGGTGGAGGCGATGCACCGTTGATTTACCGTTATGGCCGTGCAGTCGGCAGCGAGGAAATGATGCAGTTTGCAGCCTATCTACTGGATGGCAAGCGTCCTTCTGTGCCTTTGGGCAATGATACTTTCCGCTCCTTGCAGTCCATATTATGGAATGGAGAACTGGAAAAGACGACTGCTGCCCATACCATACCGGCTTGTACCTGGTATCCTGAAACGGAATTCTGCTATCTGACCAATAAGTCCGGTTGGTTCCTGGCTACGAAAGGCGGATTCAATAATGAAAGTCATAATCATAATGATGTAGGTACATTTTCATTGTATGTCAATACGATACCTGTGCTGATTGATGCGGGGGTAGGAACTTATACACGTCAGACATTCAGTAGCGAACGTTATACCATCTGGACCATGCAAAGTAATTACCATAACCTGCCGATGATAAACGGAGTACCCCAGAGTTTCGGTCAGAATTATAAGGCTACGGATGTTGTCTGCCAACCGAAGAAACGTTTCTTCTCAGCGAACATTGCGACTGCTTATCCGAAAGAAGCCGAGGTAAATAGCTGGACACGTGCCTATTCATTAGGCGATAAGCAACTGACGATTACCGATAATTTCTCCCTGAAATCAGCGAAAGAATCTAATCAGGTGAACTTCCTCACTTGGGGCAAGGTGGATATTTCCGTGCCCGGAAAGGTGACGATAGACGTACAGGGACAGAAAGTAACTTTGGAATATCCCGGTGAGTTCACAGCAACCGTTGAAACAATCAATTTGCCTGATACACGTCTTTCCAATGTTTGGGGAACGGAGATTTACCGTATTGCCTTGAAAGATAAAGATGCGCGATTAACAGGTAAGTATAAGTTTGTTATTAAATAAAAAAACTATATTTGCGTATTAGAATACAAGAAACGCAAAATTATGGGATGTTTTATGAATTTATTATGGCTGGTGTTCGGAGGTATTTTTACCGCTATAGAATACCTTGTTGCCAGTTTATTGATGATGATTACCATTATCGGTATTCCGTTTGGTATGCAAACTCTGAAAATGGCTTCACTTGCATTATGGCCTTTCGGTAAAACGGTGCGGAGTGGCGAACGTTCGGGTGGTTGTCTGTATATACTGATGAATGTGTTGTGGATACTTCTGGGAGGTATCTGGATTTGCCTTTCTCATCTGGCATTCGGTGTGGTGCTGTGCATCACCATTATTGGTATCCCCTTCGGACTACAGCATTTCAAACTGGCAGGATTGGCTTTGACGCCTTTTGGAAAAGACATCATAAGCGACTGATAAAAGAAGAGGGCGAAAAACTTTTCGGTTTTCCGCCCTCATTCATTTTATTTAAAGGTGTTATTTTACATGGTAGCCTGCTTTGCGAGCAGTTTTTGAAGTTTGCCATTCAAAGCCTGGCACATAGTTCCGTTTCCCATTGCTTGATAGCGTTTGATACGGTACTGTAACATAAAAATTTCATTTGCATTCTTTTTCATAATTGTCATCTTTTTGTGCTTTCCGCGTTTCGGAAAGCGGGTTTTACATCTTTTCTTTTATCTTATTAACGCTGCAAAGATACGAATTGTTCACGATAAATATGTTTTAAAACATAAAATAATGCACTTTCTCCTCGTTTTTCTTTAGAAACGCCCGGTTTTGCTATATGCATATTACAAAAGTGTGACTAAAAATGGAATAAATGACCTATGTACGATCTATTAATAATTTATATACCTTTGTAGCATCTTACACATAATCAACCCTTACAAACAGGAAGTCATAATGATAAATAAACTGTTGACACTTTTACGAAGTCCTTATCCATCATTGGTGAAGAGATGGAAAAGCGTGATAATACCTTCACTTATAGTGTTTTTGATCCTTTTTGTGTTGCAGCCTTTTGGCATTTCTATGATGGGAGGCTATAAATTCTGGGTAGTGTTAGGTTATGGAGTGGTTTCTTCATTGGCACTGAGTATCTCCACGTATTTGTTTCCTGCTTTGTTTCCCCGTTATCATAGTGAGAAGAACTGGACATTAGGGCGCGAATTGTTAGGAACTTTAGGAGCTTGTTTGCTGATTGCGATAGGTAACTGTTTCTATACGGCTTGGGTATTTGGTTCATTCATACTGAGCTGGAAAGGATTTCTGATAAGTTTGGCTTGGGTGGCGGTTCTTGCTCCTTTCCCTATTGTCTTCTTTTTGATGTGGAATCGTAATTTGCAGCTGGTACGTAATCTGAAGGAGGCAACGGAGATCAACTACGCTCTTGCGAAAAGAGAGAATACCCAGAAGGAGAAGATTCGGACAAGGAATGAGGAACAGATAGAAGAGGGTAGAGCAGCAGAAGTGGTAGCAGAAGAAACTCCTATGCAATTGGTTTTCTCCGGCGGAACGAAAGAAATGCTGGAAGTGGATGCCCATACCTTATTTTATGTAGAAGCAGAAGGGAATTATATAAGAGTAGCTTACAGTAGTGCGGATAAGATGCAGCAAAAGTTAGTGCGGGCTACTATGAAGCAGGCAGAAGAAGCGGTTGCTGCCTGTTCGTTCATTGTCCGTTGTCACCGGGCCTTTCTGGTGAACATACGCACTGTGGTAAAAGTAGATGGAAACTCACAAGGATACCGTTTGAGACTGGAAGGATGTACGGAAGAAGTTCCGGTTTCCAGAGGCTATGCAAAAGAGATAAAAACGCTGATAGAAGGGGGGACGGAAGGGTAGTCATTCGTCACAGAATAAAGAAAAATACAGCCATTCGTCACAGGAGGAGTGCTGTTTGTCACATATCCGGGCAGTCTGTCCCGGATATTTTTTTGCCTGAAATTCTTAGTCTATGTTTGCTGACGGAAATCGTAAAGAACATAGATTAAATGAAAAGATTGATTCTACTTTTTAGTGTAAGTGTATTGCTGACGGTGCAGCACTTGGAGGCGCAGACAGCTGTGACGGATACCGTTTTCTTGCAACTATACAATGACAGTGTAGATTTGAACGAAGTGGTAGTGAAAGGTAAAAGAACACCTGTTGCCAATAGTCGTTGGAGTGATATGAGTCCGGTGGAACTGGTGACCGTGGGAGGTGCAAACGGTGATTTGTATCAGGCATTGCAGACATTGCCTGGCACGCAGGTACAAGGAGAAAGTGGCCGTCTGCTGGTGCGCGGCGGAAGTAGTGATGAAACACAGACATACATTGACGGAATGCACGTCTTGAATCCTTATACGGCTACAGGTATAAACTCACCGGCACGCGGGCGTTATTCCACTTTTATGTTCAGTGGTGTCAATCTGGAATCGGGCGGGGCTCCGTTGGAATATGGGGATGCACTCTCGGCTGTGTTACCGTTGGAAACAAAGGATAAGAGCCCTATCAATAAGTTAGGCATCAATGCCTCTACGGTAGGCTTCGGTGGAGGAGGTACACGGGCTTTCGATAAAGGTTCGCTTTCGGTGAACCTGGATTATCAGGACTTGTGTGTCTATGATCATATCTATTCAGGACGTACGGATTTTGAAGATCCCTACCGGATGATGACCGGATCGGCACAATTCCGCTATCATCCCGATGATGCTACGCTTTTCAAGATTTATGGCGGCTATGATCATACTGACTTTTCCAATTATGAAGGTGCTGAACGTAGACTGTTTGATTTGAATGAGAATAATTTCTATCTTAATACAACTTTCCGTAAGCGTACTTCCGGTGGATGGAACTGGTTTACAGGTGCAGCATTCTCTTTCTTTGAACAGAAAATAGGTAATGTATCACTTTCGGCAGATCATTGGATGGAACAACAACAGGAACTTCATGCAAAGGCAAAAGTGTTCAAGCGTATTTCTCCGGCTTTTCGTCTGGATATGGGTGTGGAGAGTTTTATCCGTCGGTATGAGAATCGTTATCAATATCAGATGAAAGAGGCGGAGGGAATAGATAGCCATTATGAAATGAATCCGACGATCAGTGCAGGCTTTCTTTCGGCAACTTACTATCCGGTGGAGCAACTGAAGGCGGAACTTTCTGTCCGCACAGAATATACTTCATTGAATGAAAAGGTGAATTTCTCACCCCGTCTGGCTGTTAATTACTATTTGGGAGATGTAGTACTCTCTGCTACGGCGGGACGATATACACAGTTGCCGGTTAGCAGATTGCTGGCTCAGGAGAACAAGTTGAAATCGGAATCATGCATTCAGTATAATGTGGGTGCACAGTATGAGGCTGATGGACGTTTCTATAAAGCTGAACTTTATTATAAAAAATATGATCGTCTGGCATTGGTGGAAAAGGGAACGGTAGATGCAGCGGAAGTGTTGACTTCCGGTGGTTATGGCTACAGTAAAGGTTTCGACTTATTCTTTAATGACCGTGTCCTGCTGAAGAATCTGGAATACCAACTTTCCTATACATATAATATTGCCAAGCGGAAGTTTCAGGAATATACGGAACTGACTACTCCGCAATATGCCACTCGGCACAATGCATCCGTAGTGCTGAAGTATTCCATTCCGCGAATCGGCACGATAGTCGGTTTGACGAACCGTTTCAGCAGTGGGCGTCCTTATCATAATCCGGATTTACCGGGCTTGATGAATGATCATGTGAAGCCTTATAACAGTCTTGATCTCGGACTGACATTCCTGCCCAGTAAGAAAGTGATTATCCATGCCTCTGCTACCAATATCCTTTGTCGGAAAAATGAATTTGGGCGGGTGAATAATAAAGCTATTCTGGCTTCAAACGATCATTTCTTCTATATCGGGGTGTTTATCACACTTGGGAAGAAGGCAGCTTATGATGTTTCTAATTTCTAATTTAATTAAAAAGAAAGGTCCGCGTTCGTCCGCCTAATCCGCGTTGTCCGCGTATCTATTTATAAACTCTTTAAAAACAATTCAAATGAAAGCAATGATTATTAGTTTCGTATGTGTTTTGGCTTTTGCAACTCAAAGTCTGTCTGCACAAAATCTTACTCTGGAAGTACGTGGTATTGAAAATGTGGCTGGTAAACTCTATGTCGCCATCTACAACTCTCAGGAGACATTCATGAAGAAGCCGCTTGCCGGTTTTGCAGTAGAGGTGAAGGATAAAGTTGTGTCTATCCCCTGTAAAGGGCTTCCGGCAGGAACTTATGCCTTCTCCATGTATCAGGATGAGAATGGAAATGGTAAATTGGATACCGGTGCTTTCGGTATTCCTGTGGAGAAGTTTGGTTTCAGCAATGATGCTGAAGGTGTTATGGGCCCCCCTTCCTACGAAAAATGCAGTATTACCTTCTCTGAGGATACAACTTTAGTGGTACATCTGAAATAAACTTCAGATAATTCTTTAACTTTGTAGCTCACACCTTAATTAATGTAAGTATTATGAGACGAGCTACACAACTTTTCGGAATATGCTGGCTACTTTGTCTGCTTGCTGCCTGTGGAGAATCCCATTTCATGACCGATGCCTCGTATCGTTCGCGCGTGGAGCAGGACTTTCAGCAAAAGAAGGCTCTGATGCCGCAGGGAGAACTATTTGCAATACTGGATGATGCTTCGCTGAGCACTTATGAGCAGGAAGCCCTGGAATTCCTTTATGCCTATATGCCACTGGCGGATATTACTGATTATCCTGGTGAATTTCACTTAATGAATATCCGCGCATCCCAGCGTGCCGCAGAAGAAATGCCTTGGGGGAAGAACATTCCCGAAGATTTGTTCCGACACTTTGTACTTCCGGTGCGGGTGAACAACGAACAATTGGATAGTGCGCGGGTAGTGTTCTATAAGGAGCTGAAAGACTGTGTGAAGTCCCTTTCTTTGTACGATGCCATCCTGGAAGTGAACCATTGGTGTCATGAGAAAGCTGTCTATATGCCTTCCGATGCCCGTACCAGTTCACCACTGGCAACAGTGAGTACTGCTTACGGGCGTTGTGGCGAAGAATCTACCTTGTTGGTGGCGGCACTTCGCTCGGTAGGTATTCCGGCACGGCAGGTTTATACACCACGATGGGCACATACGGACGATAACCATGCATGGGTGGAAGCCTGGGCAGATGGTAAATGGCATTTTCTGGGTGCTTGCGAACCGGAACCGGTACTGGATCTTGGTTGGTTCAATGCTCCTGCCAGTCGCGGAATGTTGATGCACACAAAGGTTTTCGGACGTTATGAAGGAAAAGAAGAAGTAATGTCCGTTAATCCCACGTATACGGAAATCAATGTGATTGATAATTATGCGCCTACAGCGCAAGCCAAGGTTATGGTGAAAGATGAAGCGGGAAATCCGGTTCCTGACGCCTGCGTGGAGTTCAAACTCTACAATTATGCGGAATTCTATACCGTAGCAACGAAACATACCGACGACAGCGGTATGTGCGGACTGACTGCCGGAAAAGGGGATATGCTTGTCTGGGCCTCCAAAGATGGTCGTTTCGGCTTCTCCAAGCTTTCTTTTGGCAAGCAATCGGAACTGACCGTAACCCTTGATAAGCAATCGGGTGACAGTTTCACAGTAGATATTGATATCGTGCCTCCCGCAGAAAGTGCCAACTTACCCGAAGTGACGCCGGAACAGCGGGCGGAAAATGACCGCAGACTGGCGATAGAAGACTCTATCCGTAACGCTTATGTCGGTAAGTTCATCTCGGAAGAGGCAGCACGCAACTTTGCGAGAGATTATAAGTTGGATCGGGATGCAGTAGCCAAGATTCTGGTTGCCGCCCGTGGAAATTACAGAGTAATTCGTGAGTTCATGACTCGTCTGCGTTCTGATAACTCCAGGAAAGGCGGGATAGACCTTTTGCAGCAGATTTCGGCAAAAGACCTTCGTGATGTTCGTCTGGATGTGTTGATAGATCACATGCAGTCTCGTGTGCGTACGACGAATGCCGGATATTTCCGTAAATATGTGCGCAATCCGCGCGTAAGCAATGAGATGTTGACTCCGTATAAAACTTTCTTTGGTAAGGTGATTTCGAAAGAAGATGTTGAGGCTTATGTGGCAGAGCCTATGAAGATGGTTGCATGGGTGGCAAAGAATGTTCAGGTGAACAAGGAATGTAATCTGGGAGCACCTCCTGTATCTCCCGAAGGTGTGTGGAAAGCACGTCTGGCCGATGCCCACAGTCGCGATATTTTCTTCGTGTCCATGGCACGCAGCATGGGAGTTCCCGCACGCATTGATGAAGTGACCGGTAAAGTACAGCTGATAACTGACGACGGAGCCATAGATGTGAACTTCGAAGCAGCCGGACAGGCACCTGCGCAGAGGGGCAGGCTTGCAGCTAAATATACACCGATTCAGTCACTGGATAATCCGAAATATTATTCTCATTTCACTATTTCCAAAGTAACTCCGCAAGGTAATTTGCAGTTGTTGTCTTACGATGAGGGTGACACAGATATGGGTGGCGGCGTTACATGGAGCAGCTTGCTGAAGGAGGGAACGTCTCTGGATGCCGGAGATTATATTCTGGTAACCGGTACCCGCCTAGCAAGTGGTGGTGTATTGGCACAAATGACATCTTTGAATGTGAAAGCAGGTGGACGTACAGAAACGAAACTGGTGATGCGTGAAAATAAAGATGAGGTACAGGTTATCGGAAACTTCAATTCGGAGAGCTTGTTCACAACATTGGAAGGCGGAAACAAGCAAAGTCTGCTTCAAGCCTGTGGCCGTGGATACTTCGTTGTCGGTATTCTTGGAGTGAACCAGGAGCCTACAAACCATGCCTTACGGGATATCTCTGCTTTGAAAGCCGATCTGGAGAAATGGGGTAGAAAGCTTGTATTACTCTTCCCAAATCAGGAACAGGCCGGCAAATATCATGCTGCTGACTTCCCCGATTTACCCAATACTGTGATTTATGGAATTGACACAGAAGACATAGCTCAACAGATTGTGAAGAATATGAAGCTGAAACGTAAAGATACATTGCCCATATTTATCATTGCCGATACCTTCAATCGCGTGGTATTTGTTTCACAAGGTTATACCATCGGCTTGGGTGAGCAGTTGATGAAAACGGTGAAAGGACTATAAGAACAGCAACAATAGAGTGGGAGAGGCTTATTTGCAAGCCTCTTCCATTTTTTGTATCACTTCCGGTGAGGGCAACCCCTCTGTCATTCCTGTCAGCAATAAACTGAAGTTATCGGCTAACACTTCTTCCGGGTCAATGATGTACTGAGTATTACGTCCCATTCTGTCATAAAAATCAGAGGCTTCGTTAATAGAGTAAACCACTGCCTTACCTTCTTTCTCAATCGCTTTGCAGGTATTCTTGTCGATGGGAACGAGGCCAATATTGAGGTATTGGAAGAAGCTGCCTCCCTCATAAGGCTTGGTTGAATAAATGACCATGCAGCAATCTTTCTTTTCACCGTTGATGGTAAAAGTAGCATAGCTGTCGTGGCGGATAACATCCGGATTGGAGATAAACCGTTCTTTCAACTCTTCGGGAAATTCTATTTCCTTCGGAAGAATATTAAAACCGATGATGCTGTACATCTTCTTGCGGAAATCCGGATTGTTCCGGGTAAGGACGTGAAATGCTTCATGTGCCAACAATTTGGTTACATATTCAGGATGTTCGAGCAATCTGTCGATAAGTACGATGTAAGTATCTCGGGTATATCCCCCTGCACCACCTTCTTCTTTTATCGTTGACTTTATCAGTTTGACTTCTTCCGGGAAAGGAAGTTTCAGCTCTTTTTCACGGATAATCTGATTGATGGATTGAGATGACTTCTGAAGCAGAGCCGTTTCCTCATCATTCCAATTACGGGTTTGTGCGCCGGCAAACTGCAAATATCCCTGTTTTCCGCCTTCGATGCCAACGGTGTGTGAAGCCAAGTCAAATGAGCTCCATCTGCGGATATGCTCGTCCTCTTTCTGAAGGAGGAGTGCGGCTTCTTCCTGTTTCAGGAAAGTAGGGACAATGCTGTCGGAAGTGGAGTTTGAGGAACTTTGATTTTTAGCTTCATGCGCACATGAAATGCTGAGGAGAGTTAATAAAGTGATTACACTTAATGCCTTCATATTGATTGTTTTAAATTAATTCTTAATGGGACCGATCAACGACTTTATTGTTCTTTTTACGCGTTCTGCGGTAGTGATGGGGCGACGATACTCTTCTATGTTCACAGTACCACCCATCGAAACTGTTCCGTTCCTGTGCAGCATTTTGCTTTCGATGGTCTCTCTTGCTGAGAAGTGGAACTCCCGGATACCGGTTTCCGTGGCGATGTGAGCGATATTATTTTCATTTACTCCGCAACCTGCCAACAGGATAATGCGCCCGTCTGCCTGCTGCTGCAATTTCTTTAATAAAGGGATGCCCTGTTCGGCCGTGGCCTGTGCACCGGAAGTAAGAATACGGTTACAACCTAACTCTATGATTTGCTCCAGCGCTTCCTGTGGATTGCGGCATACGTCGAAAGCACGATGGAACGTAACGGACATACCTTGTGAAACTTCGATCAGCTGCCTCATTAAGGACAGGTCTACATCTCCTTTAGCGGTAAGACAACCGAATACAACTCCGTCTGCTCCCAATCGACGGGCGTTGTCGATATCCTTCAGCATAATGCGTTGCTCGATGGGGGAGTACAGAAAATCTCCGCCACGGGGACGGATGATGACGTGCAGAAGAGTCATTGTTAAGGCCTCTCGGGCAATGACGATATCTCCGTAGGATGGGGTAGTACCCCCTTCCGGTATTCCGGCGCATAATTCCACCCGGTTTGCTCCTCCTGCCTGTGCGGCAAGGCAACTCTCCACGGAGTTGGCACAAACTTCAAATTGATATTGCTCCATAATTGATAATCAGGATTACTTGGTTTGTAGATGCAAAAATAAGAAACAGTTTCGTGAATGACAAAGAAAACAAAAAGAGGCAGGGATTTTTTGTTTCCCCACCTCTTTATCACTAGTTTCAATCTTTACAATTTATTTCGCATAACTTACTGCACGTGTCTCACGGATTACTGTGATCTTCACCTGTCCCGGATAAGTCATCTCATCCTGTATCTTCTTCGCAATTTCACCGGAAAGGTTTTCAGTCTGCTTATCATCAATCTTATCAGCACCAACAATTACACGCAACTCGCGACCTGCCTGGATAGCATACGTCTTCGTCACACCCGGATAGGCCATTGCCAACTGTTCCAGATCGTTCAGACGCTTGATGTAAGCCTCAACAATTTCGCGACGTGCTCCCGGACGGGCACCTGAGATAGCATCACATACCTGTACGATAGGTGCCAGAAGGCTCGTCATCTCCACTTCATCGTGGTGGGCACCGATAGCGTTGCAGATATCTGGTTTTTCTTTGAATTTCTCAGCCAACTTCATACCATAGAGTGCATGCGGCAATTCCGGCTCTTCATCGGGCACTTTACCTATATCATGCAGCAATCCGGCACGTTTTGCTTTCTTGGGGTTCAGACCCAGTTCCGATGCCATCACAGCACAAAGGTTGGCTGTTTCGCGGGCATGCTGCAACAGGTTCTGACCATAAGAAGAACGATATTTCATCTTACCGATAATACGGATCAGTTCAGGATGCAAACCATGGATACCGAGGTCAATCGTAGTACGTTTACCGGTTTCGATGATTTCTTCTTCCACTTGCTTGCGTACTTTAGATACAACTTCTTCGATACGTGCCGGGTGGATACGTCCGTCAGTCACCAACTGATGCAGTGCCAGGCGGGCTATTTCACGACGTACAGGGTCGAAAGCTGATAATACGATAGCTTCGGGCGTATCATCTACCACAATTTCCACACCTGTTGCGGCTTCAAGTGCACGGATATTGCGGCCTTCGCGACCGATAATGCGTCCCTTGATCTCGTCTGATTCAATGTGGAATACGGTCACTGAATTTTCGATGGCAGTTTCCGTAGCTACACGCTGTATGGATTGTATTACGATACGTTTTGCTTCTTTGCTGGCAGTCAGCTTGGCATCATCCATGATGTCGTTGATGAAGGACTGTGCCTGCGTCTTGGCCTCTTCTTTCAAAGACTCGATCATACGTTCTTTGGCTTCGTCGGCCGAGAGTCCGGAAATGGTTTCCAGTTTTTCGATTTCCTGCTGTTGCAGTTTATCCAGTTCGTCTTTCTTCTTGTCGATAATAACCAGCTGGGCTTCCAGGTTTTCTTTCACCGCTTCAGCTTCTGATTTCTTACGCTGTATCTCTTCTTGGCGTTGGTTCAGCACCAACTCACGTTGTTTCAACTTGTTCTCCGCTTGCTGAATTTTCTGGTTACGGATCGCTACTTCTTTCTCCAAGTCTGCTTTTTTGTTCAGGAACTTCTCCTTTACTTCGAGCAACTTATTCTTTTTAATCACTTCCGCTTCAGCCTCGGCTTCTTTCAGAATGTTGTCATATTTGGACTTCAAACCGTGCTTGAAGAACATGTACGACAGAAATCCACCGATAATGAAACAGGCAATGGATACTAGTATTGTTACTGTCATTTCAATTTGTTTTAAGTATATAAATAAAAAACGCACTGCAGGAAAGCCACCCTCATTCTTTTTAAGAGGGATACTTTCACACAGTGCGTGGATTTTCTAATTCTTTTGCTGGCTCTGGTGTTCTAAGGAAAGGCTTCCGGACGTTTACAGTCCTTTGAAGTATGTTTCCAACACCTCTGTCAGTTCTTCTATCTTGTCGGCATACGGACGAGTATCGTTTCGTTTTTTCATTTTCAGGTTCTCCAAAGCAAATTGATAGGCCACCATGGCTATAATCTTTTCGGGAGTCACATTCTGGTAATGTTCTCGATACGCATTGAGCCGTATATCCACCTGTTTGGCGGCTTCTCTAACCATTTCTTCCTCCTCGCGCAGTATGGTGAGGGGGTAGGTTGAGCCTGCCATTTGCAGGTTTATCTTTATTTTATCGTTCATACATCTCGTTATTCATTCAACAAAGCGATGCATTTATCGACTTCACGCACTAATTTGGACAATCGCAGTTTCGTCTCTTTTACGTCGCTGCCGTTAAGGCTGATTGTCATTGCTGTTTTTAGGTTCGTATAGTCATCTTCCAAAGCTTCATATTCGGCATGTACCTGCTCGCATTCTTCTTGTTTAGTTTTTAGAAGTTGCTTTAATTCAGCATTTTCACGCCTCAATTCATCATGCAAAAAGATCAAATGGCGCAGTCTCGCTTCAAAGGTACTTAATCGCTTCTTTTCTTCGTCAGTCATTACTATACCAAAATTGTACACAAAAATACAATTAACTTGGAGATTACAAAAACTTTTCAGGGAAAAATGTTGTAGGAGAGGTGAAATAACCGGAAAAAGGAATTTGTGACGTTTGAAAATGGAATCTTCGGCGGTGGCTAAAAACTATATCAATTTGTACATTTTACTAATCTTGATACTGCGATACACTAATATTTTTCTTGCATAATATTAATCTTACTACAACTATGTTTCTTTCTTACAATAGATGTGGTAAGAATATAACATAGTTGTAGTAAGAAACTAATATAACTGTAGTAAGAATAATATTATTAATCCTGATGATTAGTTTATCGCAGTGCAGGAATTAGTTTCTTGCGACATGACATTTAGTTTTTAGTTATATACTGCTCATTATAAAATAATTTATATAATAATTTGGTTTATAAAATAAACTAATTATATTTGCAGTGGAGTTCGAACCCAAAATATGTTTTTATTGTGAAAATCTAAATTGTGTATGATTATGAAAATGGCTGGTATTAAATGGGTTACGCTGTTAGTGTTAGTCTTTGGTGCAGTATCTGTTTCTGCTCAGAGTGACTTGACGGTGAAGGTGAAGAATATCCGTTCGGCGAAAGGGAAGGTGATGATTGCTGCTGATAAAGGGCAGTATGCGATGGCGGACGCTACTGGTGATACAGTGACGCTTGTGTTGAAAGAAGTACCCGAAGGGAAATGCAAATTGTATGTGTACCACGATGAAAACGGTAATTATCAATTGGACAGAGTAGACGGTGTACCGACGGAGAATTGTGCGATTGTGGATTTAGACATGACAGCTGAGGCAAAAACAATTGATGTCGAGTTGACCGATCTGCGGAATAAAGCTAAAAAATAATTTTATGGAAGAGAAAGACATTATTATGGAAGACAAAGAATTGAACGAGCAAGAGAGTTTGAAACTTATCACTCAAATGATACAGAATACCCGACGTAATTTAGATACGGGTAGTGGAAATATGTTTTTGTTATGGGGATATGTTTCTGCAATAGTGACGTTGGTAGTTTTTGCAGGAATCTATTGGACGCGAAATCCAGTTTGGATGTGGGGCTTTTGGGGAGTTCCGGTTTTAGGTTATCTCTTTAGCTTCATACTGGTACGTAAGCAACGTAAGCTCGCAAAGTCGTATGGCGATAAGGTCTTGAATGAAATGTGGCAAATCATGGGGCTACTTTGTATTGCGATTGTACTTGGAGCAACGTTTACCAATCATTATGAGATAATTCTGCCGATATGCGCAATCCTTATTTCTCTAAGTAGCATTATAACCGGGAGCATAATTCGCTATACACTCTTTTCCGGTTTCCCTGCTTTTGGAATTGCATTGGGACTGAATATGTTATTCAGCATTCTGGATAAGACTTCTTCTTATTTGTCATTGTTAGAATTTGTATTGGTGATTGTTTTTGCATTGATTATTCCCGGGCATATCCTGAATTATTGTGCAAGAAAGGATAATAAACGATGAACACCGAATCGTTAACAGCAGAAAAAGCTGATATGTTTGAAGAAGACAATATAGAGGCTATTACTCGAATGATGCAAAATCGCAAGAAAAATCTGCTTTGGCTGGCAGTTACCCATAACGAAAAGACTGTTTTTGGTATTGGGCGTTTTCCTATTAGTGTTGTTGCTGTCTTTGTCTTATCTATTAGCAGAATGAAAAAATGGGAACTTGGGTGATATATATGCTTGCGGGTAATTGGGCTTTGATGCTCTATTTAATACTAAATGTATATGATTGGGAAAAGTGATATATTAAAGAAAGGGAATCAATCATGAAAGTGAATCGTTGGGAGAGTTTTTTAACTTCCTGGAAATTCTTTTCATTGCTGGTGGTATTGCAATTCATTTTGATGCCTGTAGCGACGAAAGATTTTAGGTTTGAGGCAGCGGGAGACATCGTATTCTATACGTTGCAGCATGCCTTTATTATGGATATGTATTCATACAGCTTTTATTTTCAGGTGGTGATGATCCTGGCTTTGATAGCTGTTGTAGTCTGGAAGGGAAAGTTTAGCAGGGTTTTTACTGCTATTACAGGTTGTTTTTACCTGCTTTATGCTGTGATACAGAATATGGCAGTAACAGAACAGCATGGTTTCAGTATGGTAACAGTGAACGTTGCAATGATTGGTTTCGTTGCATTAGTCTGGCTGTGGGCTGCATGGAAGGGCAACAATGAGTTTTCTTTTGATAATGTTACCTGGAAAACCGGTTGGACGATACCTGTTGCTCTGTTTTGTTTGTGGTGGCCGATGAGTCTGAAAACGGCATTGCCGGATTTTCAGTTGCATTATTTGTATGATGGCGGTTCGGTATTGGCTTTCTGCCCGATGACTCCTGTGTTTCTAACTTTGCTTGTACTAAGTAAACGGGGAGTGAACAGGGTAGTGTTGCGGGTGACGGCAATGGTAGGAGTTATTATCGGATGTTATAATATGGGTAATTTTGCTTCTGATACTGGATTTTATGTCGGATTGTACCACTTGCCTCTGCTGGGCATGTCCATTTATGCGTTGTTGCATAGCAGACAGAAGAGAAAGAGTCCGGAATGTGTATGATTAAAATAATTTGTATTGAATATGGACAATAAGAAATTGAATGAGCAGGAGAGTTTAGAACTCATCACTCAAATGATACAGAATACAAAGTTCAAGATGGTGAAATACGCCGGAACTCCTTTTTTAGTATGGGGATACATGACTGTGGTGACCTCTTTGCTGGTTTGGTATCTTTTGAAAGAAACCGGCAATTATTACTGGCAGTTTTTATGGCTTCTGATGCCGGCTGTTTCTTGCTGCTTTAGCTTTGTTTTCATGATGGTCATCCCGGGACACTATTTGAACATAATGTCAAAACGAAGAGTTTAATGTATTATCTTTGCACTATAAAAATAGAAAGAAAGCATGTTTAAAGAACTGAACCCCTTACTGCATTCCGAACTGCGCCTGGCGGTGATGTCGTTGCTTATTGGTGTCGAAGAGGCAGACTTTGTCTTTATCCGGCAACAGACGGGGGCAACGGCGGGCAACCTCAGCGTGCAGATTGATAAACTCAATAAAGCAGGGTATGTGGAGGTGACGAAGACGTTCAAGGGAAAGATGCCTTGCACTATCTGTAAGATTACGCCACAGGGAGTAGACGCTTTTGAGGAATATGTAGAAGCACTGAAAACGTATATTATAAAATAATGAAAGCGAACTTTATAATCAGAGCAGCTTTGCAGTCAGATGCTGTTGAGCTGAAAAATTTATTTCAGAATACCGTTCTCGCGATAAATAGGCGCGATTACTCACAGGCGGAAGTTGAAGACTGGGCATCATGTGGGGATGATCTTTCTAATATAGAAAATATGATAAAGACCCATTACTTTATTGTAGCTGTTAATCAACAGTCGGAAATCGTAGGTTTTTCATCTATCACTTCCCAGGGTTATTTACACTCTATGTTTGTTCACAAGGATTTTCAAGGTGAAGGCATTGCTACAATGCTTTTGAATGAAATAGAACAGTATGCAATTACAAATGGGATTATGCGGATTACATCCGAAGTGAGTTTAACAGCCCGCCCTTTCTTTGAAAAAAAAGGTTATATAGTGGAGGAAGAGCAAAAGCGCAAAGCTAATCAGCTTTCTCTTACTAATTTCTGGATGGCCAAACAGACGATATGTCCGAAAAACTTATAGAATAGACAAAAATCAGATTGAAGTTTTCCGATACTATTCTCTTTTTCTTGTAACATTTCGGAGTGCCCCGTATCTAAAGGAAAAACTTTAGAATATATGGCGATGAAAAGATTACTTTTGACCCTGATGTTATTGGGAACTTCTCTTTTGATTTTTGCACAGGATTATCCTTTTTCGGTAGTAAAATCGGGAACAGGAAAACAAACGGTTATATTTATACCCGGTTTTGCATGCTCGGGTGATGTCTGGGCGGAAACAGTCAGCGTACTGAAAGACAGCTATACCTGCTATGTGCTGACAATGGCGGGCTTTTCGGGCGTTGCACCTGAAGATTGTCCATCATTCGAAAGATGGAAAATGCAGATTGCAAAGTTTATCAAAGAGGAGCGGATAGAGAAACCTATTCTCGTGGGGCATAGTATGGGAGGTGGTTTGGCACTTGCAATTGCGGCTGAATTCCCGGAGCTTACAGGAAAGATTGTGATTGTAGATGCCTTGCCTTGTCTGATGGCTTTGAGAGTTCCTGATTTTAAATCTGCTCCTGATAATGACTGCACAGATTTAATTGACAGGATTACAGCTATGGATGAGGAGCAATTTGCACAGATGCAAAGAATGAGTGCGGCAACGCTTACCACTGATTCATTGAGATTTACCGAAATTGTAAACTGGGGATTGGCATCTGACAGAAAGACGTATGCTAAACTATTCTGTGATTTCTCGAATACAGATTTAAGGGAATGTATAAAGAATATAGTTGTCCCTTCTCTCGTACTTTTGGAACCTTATTTCAAACATATAGATACGGTCATTAAGAATCAATATAAGAATTTGTCAGTAGCGCAAATCAGATATGCAGATAAAGGCTTGCATTTTGTGATGTTTGATGATAGGGAATGGTTCATTCATCAAATTTGTGAATTTATAAAAGAGCGTTAAGTGGAATTTGAAGATATATATAGGAGATACTGGAATAAAATATTCCGCTTATGCATGGGGTATGTAAATGACTACAGCTTAGCTCAGGACATGGCTCAGGAAACTTTTATTAAAGTCTGGCAATATCTGCCCACCTTCAGGAATGAAGCCAATATTGATACCTGGATATTTCGTATTGCAACCAATAACTGCCTGCGTCAGCTGGAACGGAAGAAGCAAATCTTATCTACGCAGTTTCCTGCCGATCTATTTGAAGATGAAAAGACGGATATTGAGCCGCAGATTCAGTTGCTATACAAGTTTATTGCAGAACTTTCGGAGATAGACCGCATTATCATTTCGCTGGAACTGGAAGAGGTCAGGCAAGCGGATATAGCGCAAATCATTGGATTGTCGGAGAGTAATGTCCGTGTAAGAATTCATCGTATAAAAGTCCGGTTAACAAGAAAATTCAAAGAATATGGAGAATAATATTGATATAAAAGAATTGTGGAACAGGCAGACTGTTCCGGCTGCCGATCAATCTGAAATATTGAATAAGATCAGCCGTTTCAGAAAAAACGGTCTTAAAAAGGGGATATTTCTTGATGTTATTTTAGTGTTGACTATCCTTTTTATGATATTTATCTGGATCTATTTCAAACCGCAATTCTTGAGTACTAAGATTGGAATCATTGTGGGAATCCTGCCGATGTGTATTGTGGTGGCGGTTAATCGGAAGATAACTTCTTTGTATAGGTCATTGGATGAGAAACAGTCGAATATCGATTATCTGAATAATTTGCTTATGCTGAAAGAGAAAGAAACTTTCATGCAGACTAAGGTAATGAGTTTATATTTCATTTTGCTATCCTCCGGTATCCTTCTTTATATGTATGAATATACTCTTAATTCATCTTTTACGTTCAGACTGATAGCGTATTCTGTTTTGTTTTTATGGATTGCCCTTAATTGGTTTGTTCTACGTCCTGTAATGATTAGAAAAAATAGGCGGAGGATGGATTGCTTGATCAGACAGATTGAAAAGATAAAGTCGCAAGTGGATGAATTTTAGTTTCTAAAAAAAAGTTGTACATTTACTCGCTCAAAATAAAAAGATGCAGTATGAAAATTTTAGTTACTTACGCCGTACAGGGCGAGTTTACGGAGTTAAAGTTTCCCGGATTGATAGGAGAGGAAGAAGTTCACATCGGCTATATTCGTACGGGAGTAGGCAAAGTGAAGTCAGCTTATTATGTTTCTGAAGTGCTCAATCAGGCCAAGCCGGACTTGGTGATCAACGTAGGTACGGCGGGAAGCATTGATTGCCAGGTAGGAGATATTCTGGTGTGCCGTCATTTTATAGACCGTGATATGCAGAAGTTAGCCGATATGGGTTTGGAATATGAGATTGATTCTTCTGCCTTGCTGGCAGAGAAGGGATACTGTATGCATTGGGCAGGAGAAGGCATTTGTAATACAGGTGATACTTTTCTGACGGAACTTTCGGATGTGAAAGGCGATGTGGTTGATATGGAAGCTTTTGCGCAAGCCTTTGTTTGCCGTGCCAAGAACGTGCCTTTTATTGCTGTGAAGTATGTGACGGATATCATAGGACAGAACTCTGTGAAGCATTGGGAGGATAAACTGGCTGATGCACGTAAGGGGTTGGGGGAATTCTTTGAACAGATAGGTGGAGCGGTTAAATAAGCATCTACTTCAGTGTCTTAAATGAAAGGATATGATAGGTTACTCCTGCTGCAATAATCAGGAGCATTACTTTTACCCATATATATGGAACGATAAAAAATACGCAGTAGAGCATAGTGATCCACATCAGCGAGATGGAAATTATCTTTGCGCGTAGAGGGATGGCTTTGTTTTCACGAAAGTTGCGGATATAAGGGCCGAGATGTTTATGATTTAATAACCAGTTATATAGGCGGGGCGAGCTTTTAAAGTAGAGTGCTGCTGTGAGTAGCAGAAATGGAGTAGTGGGTAACAACGGCAGAAAAATGCCGAGGATACCAAGTGCTAAAGAGAGTGTACCAAGTGCTATATAAAGGGTTTTCATGCCGCAAAAGTACTCTTTTTTTGTTTACGGAGAAAGTTCTGTTTGCTTTGTTGTCTGACATTCGCTTTAAATGCTTATGTTTGCGAAGAATTTTCAATAAAGTCAAAACATGTATTTGAGAAAGTCCGTCTTCACGCTATTGCTGATACTGTGTAATGTATTTGTTGTGGTGGCACAGACCACCGCAGACTCTTTAGCACTTGTTACTGCTCATTGGAATGTAATTTCTATGGGAAAAGGTGTACTTTGTCGCGAAGCGGAGTTCGTTTCTTTGTATGGTGTTCCGCAGCATGTTGCTATTCTTGAAATCAAACCGGAGCAACATCGGTTTGACATTTTAATTCATTCTCCTAAAGAAGAAACCAGTAGTGCGGCCCGTCGTTCCGGTGCAGTGGCGGCTATTAACGGTTCATATTTCGATATCAAGCAAGGAACTTCTATCTGCTATTTGCGGAAAGACGGGGTGGTGGTAGATACTACTGCGACCGGTGTACTCAGTACTGTATCCAATGGTGCCGTGAAAATAGATAAAGGGAAACTGGACATCATAGCCTGGAAGAAACAGGATGAGAAAACTTGCGAACAGAAAGAAGGGAGTATTCTCGTTTCCGGTCCGTTGATGCTGCTGGATGGAAAAGCTTGTGACTTGTCTGCTTGTAACCGGTCATTCGTTCAGACTAAACATCCACGGAGTGCCGTGGCTCTGATGAAGGACGGAACGGTGTTTCTGATTGCGGTTGCGGGCCGTTTCGAAGGTAAGGCGGAAGGTATCAATATCCCTGAGTTGACACATCTTCTCCGTGTATTGGGTGCAAAAAAAGCTTTGAATCTGGATGGTGGTGGCTCTACTACACTTTGGAGTGCTTCTGCACCGGATAATGGAATTGTAAACAAGCTTACTGACAATAAACTTTATGATAATAAAGGGGAGCGTAAGGTTGCCAATTCACTTTGTGTTTACGAATAAAAGCGGAAGATTTAAACTGTAATCCTTAGAATTTTTGTACTTTTGTGCCGTGCCGAGGTGACATTAGGTGCGACAACAGACAAAGTATTTTCTTAATTAGCGTATTAACAAGAATATGTATACAGTTATCAAACGCATGGAAATATCAGCTGCCCATAGCCTGAAACTTTCCTATCGCAGCAAATGTGAGGATCTGCATGGTCACAATTGGATTATCACAGTCTACTGCCGTTCCCGGGAACTCAATGCCGATGGAATGGTAGTTGATTTCAGTCACATCAAAGAAACGGTGAAAGGAAAGCTAGATCACCGTAATTTGAATGAAGTTCTTCCATTCAATCCTACCGCAGAGAATATAGCCCGCTGGATATGCGAGCAGATACCTACTTGCTTCAAAGTCGAGGTGCAGGAATCTGAATCCAATGTAGCCACTTATGAGAAAGAATAACCCTACTGAAAGCCGGCACAAATATTTTTTATGAGAAAGATTAATGAGATTTTTTATAGCTTGCAGGGTGAAGGCTATTACACCGGTACGCCTGCTGTCTTTATCCGCTTTTCCGGTTGCAATCTGAAATGCTCTTTTTGCGATACACGGCATGAAGAAGGTGTGCTGATGTCCGATGATGAAATTATTGCCGAAGTAGGAAAGTATCCGGCTGTTACGGTTATCTTGACGGGTGGAGAACCTTCTCTCTGGATTGATGAGGTTTTTATCGACCGTTTGCACCAGGCGGGAAAGTATGTCTGTATCGAAACGAATGGAACGAACCCGTTGCCCAAAAATATTGATTGGGTGACTTGTTCTCCCAAACAAGGGGTGAAGTTGGGGATTACCCGTATGGATGAGGTGAAGGTCGTTTACGAAGGTCAGGACATTGAAGTCTACGAGTTGCTTCCTGCTGAATATTTCTTTCTGCAACCCTGTTCATGTAGTAATACTGCGGAAACAGTGGCGTGCGTCATGCGACATCCTAAATGGCGGTTGAGTCTGCAAACACATAAACTGATTGACATTCGTTAATGAATCGGGTAGTGTTATAGGAATGTAACGTGAATGACATCTTTCTTTTGCTTTTTAGGGCTTACTTTGCCGTGAAATTAAAATTCTAAAAAGAGAAGAAACATGAAATCAATTCGTTTTTTATCCTTGCTGCTTTTGCTGAATTTGTTTGCAGCAGGAGGGTATGCAGCAGACCAACCCGTTAAAAAAGAGATTGTCGTAAGTGGTGTGGTGACAGATACGCAGAAACAACCTGTTGCAGGTGTTGTTGTGACAGATGGCGTTAATTTTACGCAGACTGATGATAAAGGGCGTTATCAGTTGGTATCTGATCCCGCACAGTCTAAATTCGTTTATCTTTCTGTTCCGGCGGACTACAAAACTAATGTAGAGAATGCATTACCTGTTGGCTATTATGCCCGGATTGATGCAAAAAAGAAAAAGAATCGTTGTGATTTCAGCTTGGTGAAGAGAGAACAGCCGGTTCAGGATTTTACCTTTATAGCTATCTCTGATCCGCAGGCAAGAAATGAGGAACAGCTGGATCGCTTTGCTTCGGAAACTGTGGTTGATTTGAAGGAAACATTGAAGCAATTGTCTTCGCAGGAAGTTTACGGAATGGTTCTGGGAGATATTGTCTGGGATGTTATGCCTTTGTATGATTCGTATAAGAAGGTTATCTCTGATTTGGACTTAACTATGTATCATGTGATTGGTAATCACGACTTTGATCAGCAATATACGGCACTGAGTCTTGCTACGAATAAGGAAGAATACGGGGAATCGGTGTTCAGTGACCATTTTGGACCGACGGATTATTCTCTTAATGTAGGGAAAGTGCATATTATTTCGATGAAGGACATAGATTATAAAGGTAAGAAGAAATATACGGAGCAGTTTACCCCTGAACAATTGGAATGGTTGAAAAAGGATCTGAGCTATGTGAAGCCGGGTACTACCGTACTGTTGAATCTTCATGCTCCTACGGCTAACAGTACGGGTAGAGGAGGAGCCAATGCCCGTAATGCCGAACAACTTTTTGAGATACTAAAAGATTATAAGACGCATATCTTTGTCGGTCATACTCATTTTTATGAAAACCGCATTGTGACTCCTGTTATCTATGAACATAATATTGGTGCAGCTTGTGGTGCCTGGTGGGCAGGACATGTAAATCGTTGCGGTGCTCCCAATGGATATCTGGTGGTAAATGTGACCGGTGATGACATCTCCTGGCAGTATAAGGCTACCGGTCGTCCATTCGATTATCAGTTTCGTGTGTATAAGCCGGGTGAGTTTCAGAGCCAACCTAAGTATCTGGTGGTTAATGTCTGGGATTATGATCCGGCATGGAAGTTATCCTACTATGAAGACGGTGTTGAGAAACCGGGCGTAATGGAGGCTTTTGACGATGAGGATCAGGATTATATTACAATGAAAGAAGGAAAGGCTACAGGGTATCATACATCGCACTTATTCCGGGTACGTCCTACGGATAAGGCTAAATCAGTGAAAATCGTAGCAACAAATCGTTTCGGTCAAAGCTTTACCCAGACTGTAGATTTGAAATGACAGGCTTTGAATACTTGTTTATAACGGGTTTATAAACAAAAATAGCTGCAAGTTTTTACTTGCAGCTATTTTCATCTTGCACGGGAGGAGAGGCTCGAACTCCCGACACCTGGTTTTGGAGACCAGTGCTCTACCAACTGAGCTACTCCCGTGTTTGCGGCTGCAAAGGTAATGTAAACTTTTAAATATGCAAGAGGGATGAGCGATTATTTTAACGCTCTCTCGTCTTATAACATCTGTAAGTCCTGATACATAATGTGGTAGGCTGCTGCTTTTTTTTCTAAAGCAAGCGGATAAGCACGCGAAGAAGAGGGCATCCGATAGAGTCGCATAGGTCTGCCATCAAAAACAAACTCTGTAAAATCTCCCACTTTCGGCTTTTCAAGAGAGAACTGTTCGCATAAAGTTTCCGTTGCTTTCTCACCTGTAGTAACTATGGCTTTACATTCCGGTAAGCGGCGGAGCATGTCCTCGATATCCGTAGGTTCTACAACTTCCAGAAATTTGTCGGATGCATTGTCTTGTAACCGTCGTATGGCGGTAGCTGTATCAAATAGGGCAATGCCTTTTTCTTGCAGGAAAGGGATAATGCGATCTTTGTCGAAAGCTTTTGCTGCTTCGTTCAGAAAATGGTTTTTATCATTGAAAAACAGGAGTCCTACAATCCGCCACATATCATTGTTCCAGTTCGGATAATAAAACTCCATCGACCACCTTTTTTTTTGAGGTGGAAAACTTCCCAGCATCAGCAAACGGGCGTTAGCAGGAAGAAAGGGTTCTAAAGGGTGCCGTTCGATTTCCATACTTACTATTTTTAGGATAAAAATGTCTGAAAAGCCCGGAATATGATTCAGACTTCTCAGACGACTCTGTGATTTTCTTATGCAAAAGTATAGATTATTTCCGGAAGTTACTCTGCTATTTCCAGATTACTCATTTTTTCTGTGATGCGGAAAGGGAAGTCCGGATATTCGTACAGGCTGAACCGTGATTCGGTTTTGCCTTCCGTATAGTTCCAGATACTTGCATAGTCTTCCACATCTTCTCCCATGGCACGCAGTTGTCGCAGGTAGGCGGCTATGGACTTATTCTCTACGATATAGACCTGTCCGAGCTGATTGATTATCGGGCTGTGACGACGTGTTCCGTCGTGGTCGAAACGAAGGATGCGCTTTCCGTCTTCGGTCATTCCCACCAAATTGAACGTCATGCTCTTGCCAATGGCGGGCAGGTTTAACACGCTGCGGTCTGTGGCAAGAAACGGAAGATGATGTATCTTCAGGAAGTGGCGGATGCAGTATGCAGGATCAAGTGCGGTTTCGAGCGATGCAGACAGGTTGAAGGCATCTTCTTTATTCAGTTTGCCGAAACGCTTTTCTTCTTGCTGTTCCTGCATGGAACGGCTGTTTGGTGTAAAGACTGCATTATTTTCTTCGAAACCTTTTACGGAGAATGTATAGTAACAGACAACTCCCAGTTCGTTAAGTACCTGGCGTAGGCGAGTGGTATGTCCCCGACGTGAGGCAGCTACGTTATACACAAGTTGGTTGGTAATCAGCCAGCCTGCCGATAATAATTTGCGAATACCTTCCTTTGCCTCGGGAGTAACCTCCAGTGGAGTTTGGAAATGCGTTTGAATAATGAACTGACGGATACCGATGACGGATGCTTTCTCCTTGAAAGTTCGCAGAATTTCTACCAATTCATTGTTGATACGCATTGGCAGATAAGCTGGCAAACGCGATCCGAGGCGGATACGTTGTAATTCGGCATACTTTTCTCCTTCCGGGCGTTCCTGATTGGCTTTCCGTTTACGGGCAGCCATACGGTAAACGGCTTCCAGAATTGTGTTCAGCGTCTTGTTCTGACTCATGAGGGCATCTCCACCTGTGATGAGGATGTCACGCAATTGGGTATCTTCCTCGAAGTAAGTCATCAGACGGCGTAATTTCTTCTCCCATGTTTCTTTAGGACGCAGGGAGTCAAACTCAAAATTGAGTCGTTTGCTCTGGAAGTCATACATGCGTTGGCAGGAAGCACAAAGCCCGCCACAAGCGCGTCCCATGGTGTCGGGAATGAGGATGGCTACTTCCGGATAACGACGGTGGATATTGTGTCCGTCGGGCAGGAGCCAGCCGGCCGCATTGGGTTTTCCGGCTTCTACTATGTCTTCACGTTCCCAGGCGCGGATTTGCCCGTAAGTTTCCACCAGTTGCGGGGAGTAGAGGATGTAGCTGCGCAGAGATTCATCGTTGTACCCTGTGCTGCCGGGATTTAACAAGTGCAGATAGTAAGGCGTAACGAAGAAAGGCATTCCTTTCTTGCGGGCACGAGATAACAGATACATGGTTTCGGCAGAAAGTGAATTGCCCAGAAAGCGATTCAGTTCTGTAGGGCTTTTGGCAGCCATGGCCAGATGGAAACGGAAGTCATTCCACCATTCGCTGACAAGACGGTATTTCTCTTCGTAACTGATTCCCTTTTCAAAGTGGTAGCGGGAAACAGCGGTACGGTGCTCTATCTTCTGTATCAATGCGTGCAGAATACGCTCTTTATTTTTGGCATGGATCAGTTGTACGTCTTCGTCCAGTCCGCTGGGCCAACGCTCGGTCCACGCTTTGACGCGTTGGGGTGCGGGGAGTGGGGCAGCAGGATGCTGTAAGCGTTTGAATTGCTGGAAAATATCCAGGAACACGTCTGTTTCCACATCTTCTTCCAGATTTCCGGTAAGAAACGCGTATAGAAGTGACAGGGTAGAAACAATCATTTGTTCATCGGTAGAAAGTTCATGGACTTCCTGGCCGTCATATTCAATCAGAAGTCGAATTTGCCTGACAACTTCACTTTCCGTATCAGCCTGATTGGTAATGAATTCCGAAATGCCTTGTTTGAAGCTTTCCGTACCGTCGCTCTGTTCGGCGATGCGTACAATTTCGGGAAGTTCATTTCGATAAAGTTGCTTCAACTGGGATAAAGTGAGTGCAAGCATTTTCTTTTGTTTCATAAGCGGTTGTTTTTTAATGATTAATACTGAAATAGTTGCGAGCTGCGAACTGCAAGCTATAAACTACGAGCTACAAATTACGAGCTACGAGTTACAAATTATAAGCTACAGATAACTCTGATAGCCTTTCAGGCTGCCTGACTTATTGAGCCTAAATCAAGCTATTTGAATTCTCAAATCTTCTGAATTATGAAATCTTCTGAATAATCAGATTACTTGAACTAATAGGTTTTGAACTATCAACTTATCAGAGTTTTTTAACTTACCCAGTGCAATGGTTTGTCACTGATAGCTTGTAGCCTGTGGCTTAGCGGATAAAGTCCGCTATATCTTACAACAATCTCTTTGCATAAAGTGTTGTTGCTCCTTCGAGCAAAAAAGTTGCATAAAAATAACAAAAAAAGGCGAGGAAATCATTTCTCGCCCTTTCTATTGATTGTTTCTTTAGAAAACTTTTTCTTTTGATAACAGTTTTTACCTGATAGATATTTCAAACTTATTTCTCTTCCGTGGCTTTGTTTTTGGGTTCTTTTTTAGCCAGTAATACAACGTTGTACACGTATTCTGTCATCCACTGCTCGGAGTATCCCAGACGCTCTTTATATTGGCGGACTGCCATAGCCGTCTTATGTACATCGTCCTTTTTCCATACGGTTTTGGTGCAGACGTCATGTACGGTCTTTTCGGTCATACTGCGCAGTGCGCCTTTAAAAACAGAGGGCACGCGGAACTTCCATTGCATCAAGTTACCCATCAACATCATCAGGTCTTGTGAGAAGCCTTGATACATAAACAAGTATGCCTGCACATCATTCTGCGTGCGGCAATGCTTCTTTACGGAAGCGTCGATTTCCTTGAAGAAGTTTTCACTCAGTCCATAGTCCTGCATCAGCATTTTGCGTGAAGCAGTCTTTTCGGCTTGTCCCAGTCGTCCGCCCTGAGTCGGTATTTTGAACAGGCGTTTGAAGTTGGCTACATCCGGCACGAAACGAATGTTCGTAATTCCCAGATTAGCGGCAATCACGGACTGGAAATAAACGCGTGTCAGTGACACGAAATCTTCCACGTTTTTGGAGGAAGTACCCTCGGAATTCTTTTTAAATAGTTTGGCAAATATACCCATCTTATTTATGTTTTATGATTTATGATTTATAATTGCCGGGGCAATTGCGATTGCAAAAGTACGAAATAAGTTGATTTACACCAACAATTGTATAAATCATAATTTATAAATCATAAATCTCTTACCAGCACTCTATGTCATTTTCTACCTCTTTGAGGCGGTCTTTTGTGAAAACAGGGTCTTTGATACCCGCCCGTTTCTGTGCACGGTAGTCTTCCAGCAGTTTAAAAGCGTATTTACCAAGCAGGCTGATGGCAATCAGGTTACAGAGCGCCATCAATCCCATGGTGACATCTGCCAGACTCCAGGCCACATCCAGTGCGGCGAGTGCACCAAATAGCACCATACCACCTACCAGAATACGGTAGATATTCAATATCCATTTCTTACGGGTAAGATAACGTACATTAGCTTCTCCATAATAATAATTACCCAGAATGCTGCTGAAGGCGAAGAAAAACAAAGCAATAGCAACAAAAATACTTCCTGCCGAGCCAATTTCGTTCGTCAGTGCCTGTTGCGTAAGTTGTACTCCATTGGTAGAGCCGTCCAGTGGCGCACCGCTGAAAAGTATAATGAACGCAGTGCAGGTACATATAATTAATGTATCGGTGAAAACGCCCAAGGTCTGTATCAGCCCTTGCTTTACGGGATGTGTGACGTGTGCAGTGGCTGCCACATTGGGAGCGGAACCCATACCGGCTTCATTGCTGAACAATCCCCGCTTGATGCCTTGCATCAATGCAATACCTACGCCACCACCCAATGCCTGTTGCCAGCCGAAGGCATGGCTAACGATGAGTTTGATAACGGCAGGAAGTTCAGTGATATTGATAGCTACAATGATCAGTGCCAAAGCAATATATCCCAATGCCATAACGGGAACAATAATGCTGCTTACTTTAGCAATGCGCTGTACACCACCGAAGATAATAAGCAGTGTGGCTATGGTAATAACCCCTCCTACGATGGCGTGGTCGAAACCGAATGCATGTTCAAAAGCTGCACACAGCGTATTGCTTTGTACGGAGTTGAAGGCGAAGCCGAAAGTGATCGTAATGAGTACGGCAAACACAGTACCCATCCACGGTTGTTTCAATCCTTTTCGCATATAATAAGCGGGACCGCCAATGAAAGAGTCTTTGCCTCTTACCTTATATAATTGTGCCAATGTGGACTCTACGAATGAACTGGCAGCACCAAACAGGGCAATGACCCACATCCAGAACACTGCTCCCGGCCCGCCTACAGCGATGGCAGTGGCCACACCCGCCAGATTGCCCGTACCTACACGGCTGGCAATAGAGATGGCAAATGCCTGGAATGAAGAGATATGCTTTTCACCCGGTTTTCCGTTCGTTCCTGCCGAATCACCCAGTAAACGTACCATTTCACCTATCATGCGGAACTGTACGAAGCGGGTTTTCAGCGTGAACCAAAAGGCACATCCCAAAAGCAGAGCGATAAGGATATAAGTCCAGAGAATATCGTTGATTGAATTGATTATATTCATGCTATATTGTTTAATATTTACTTGTTTAATGATAAACTGTCGGTTCTTCTGTCTGAATTTATTGATTATAAAGGTCGCAAAAGATATATTTTGTAACTGATTGAATATTACTGTGTTGTGTTGAGGCGTTCTAAGACTGCGACTGAGGTACCCTAAGTATACGACTGAGATACCCTAAGTATGGGACTGAGGTACCCTAAGTATCATACTGAGATACCCTAAAATAACAACAGTTTTGGGTTTTTGTTTTTCTGTAAATAACTTTTTCTTCATAACCCAAAAGTAGAAGTCAGGATTGAAGAATAATCATTTATTTTAGTCTGAAGTGAAACTTATGCCCTTCAAATACCGGTTCTACAATATCAAACCGGATGAACTTGGCAAGTAAATGTTCCGCTGCACGTCGGGAAAGGCGTGCCAGCCTACAATACCTGTTCAGCGATAGACTGTCATTTTCTTCCAACAAGTCAAGCAACAACTGTTCGCGCTCAGTATAAGTTATCAGTTCTCCCCGCGGACTACCACTTTGCTGCCATACACGCAGATGAACCGGTGTAGCGAGTATATTCTCATCCTTGATGCGCAGATAAGCCAACGGTTTTCCTGTTTCATCCTTGGCATATACGGGTTTTTGCAGACTTTCTTCAATCTGCACTACCAGCACGCTGCGTCCTTCCGCCTGAAAGGTCTGCATGGTATAATTCACTTCCGGCTGACAGTACATTTGTGCTGCCGCCTCTATCATATATTGTTCCTCATCGGAGCGAACTCCGGCGATCTTTCCGTTATCTTTTACCCCGATCAGCAACCGCCCGCCGTCCGTATTGGCAAAGGCGGAGAGCGTTTTTGCGATCTTACGGGCATCGGAAATCTCAAACTTAAAGTCCTGCCTTTGGTGTTCGCCTTCGGCTATGAGCAAGTGTATGTATTCCGTATCTGTAAGGGGTTTCATGCCTGCAAAAGTAGGTAAAAAACGCCAGAGGACGTTTTTTTGTGCAATTTTTGCGGATTATTTCAAAAAAAATATTGTTTTTCTGCATTTATTTCAAGAAAGAGTGTATTTTTGCCAGACATTATTAACGAAGTAATATTAATAAGAAAAGGATTATGAAAGAATTAGTTGAAAAAGTTGCTGAATTGTATGCAGCATTCGAGAAAGATGCAAAAGCTCAGATTGAAAATGGTAACAAAGCTGCCGGTACTCGTGCACGTAAGGCTTCTTTGGAAATCGAAAAATCAATGAAAGCATTCCGCAAAGCATCTTTGGAAGCTGCTAAATAATAAGCACGCTTACTGAAAGAATTGAAAGACCGTCTCAATGAGAACGGTCTTTTTTGTTTTATCCGGTACAAACATAGGGCCACCCGATATTTTCGGTATACCCATCAAATAATAAGCAATTTGTTCAGCCGCAAGATAACGCGGATCTCTTTATTAATTCTTTTTCAAACTATATACATTGTGTATATGATATATCTTTTATATCTTTGTAAAAAAAGAAAGGAGTTATTATGGCGACAATGACATTAGAGAAAAAAAGGAAAAATATAGATTTGCCTGTTGACGTATTACAGCGCTTATCGGTTTTGGCTGCTTCACAAGGTAAGAGTTTGAAAGCTTTCATAGAGCACCTCTTGGTGGTAAAAGCAAATTCTATTTCTGTGGAAGTTTTAGAAAATCCCAGTCCAAGTGGCGATTCCTTTTTCGAAGATGCAGAAAATATGGCTGAGATTTCAGCACGAGTGAAAGCACATAAAGCAGGAAAGACAAAATCTGCCATAAAGCTTAAATCAGCCGAGGAAATCAAGAGCTTTATAGATAATCTCTGAGATGAAATATATCATAGAGTTTGAAGCCAAAGCTATAGAGGATTTAGCTAAATTGAAGAAATCGGGAAATAAAGCATTAATTACTAAAATCGAAAGATTACTTTTGGAAATAGCAGAACACCCTACTGTGGGAACTGGACAAGTGGAAGCATTGAAAGGTATTTTATCCGGTTATTGGAGCAGGAGAATTGATAAGTTTAATCGTATTATTTATACCATTGAAGAAGAAATTGTGACAGTTACAATAATTTCGGCTAAAGGGCACTATGGTGATAAGTGGTAAGTTGTGTAGTGGATATGAATGAAAACGTCCTCAATAAACTGAAAATACTGGCGGAGTCGGCCAAATATGACGTCTCATGCTCGTCCAGCGGTACCGTGCGTTCCAACAAACCCGGTATGTTGGGTAATACTGTCGGCGGCTGGGGTATTTGCCATAGTTTTGCTGAAGACGGGCGTTGCATTTCACTACTGAAAGTGATGCTGACGAACTATTGCATCTACGACTGTGCATATTGCATCAATCGTCGTTCTAATGATTTGCCGCGTGCTACGCTTTCTGTCAGCGAGTTGGTAGATCTGACGATGGAGTTCTATCGCCGCAATTATATAGAAGGATTATTTCTGAGCAGTGGTGTGGTGCGAAGTCCGGATTATACCATGGAACGCCTGGTGCGTGTGGCCAAGGACTTGCGCACAGTGCATCGTTTCAATGGCTATATCCATTTGAAAAGTATCCCCGGTGCCAGTCGTGAACTGGTGAATGAAGCGGGGCTGTATGCCGACCGCCTCAGCGTTAATGTAGAAATACCGAAAGAGGAGAATCTGAAACTTCTTGCCCCCGAGAAAGATCATAAGAGTGTATATGCGCCGATGCGTTATATTCAGCAAGGCGTATTGGAAAGTTCGGAGGAACGGAAGAAACACCGCCATGCACCACGTTTTGCCCCTGCCGGACAGAGTACGCAAATGATTGTAGGGGCTACGGCGGAAACGGACAAAGATATCCTTTTTCTTTCATCTGCTCTTTACAAAGGACCTACAATGAGGCGTGTCTATTATTCCGGTTATATCTCTGTGAATACGTATGATACGCGTTTGCCGGCCCTGAAGCAACCACCGCTGGTGCGTGAAAATCGCCTGTATCAGGCAGATTGGCTCATGCGCTTTTATCAGTTTAAGGTGGAAGAAATTGTGGATGATGCATATCCTGACCTGGACTTGGAGATTGATCCTAAACTGTCGTGGGCCTTGCGCCATCCGGAGCAGTTTCCGGTAGATATTAATCGGGCGGATTATGAGATGTTATTGCGTATTCCGGGTGTCGGAGTGAAGTCGGCAAGATTGATCGTGGCATCCCGTCGTTTTTCTAAGTTAGGTTTCTATGAGTTGAAAAAGATAGGAATAGTGATGAAGAAAGCGCAGTACTTTATTACTTGCCATGAACTCCCCATGAAGACAGTGAATGAAATGACTCCGCAAGCAGTGCGCAGTTTGTTGATAACGAAACCGAACAAGAAGAAAGTGGACGAAAGGCAATTGTTATTTGATTTCCACGACTAAGAGAGTTCTTTTCCATGAATATATTTGTTTTTGATAATACTTTCGAGGGCTTACTGACTTCTGTTTTTGAAGCCTATTCCCGTCGTGTTTTTCCTGATGCATTGTCTCCGGAAGGAGAGCCATTACCCTTATTTCATGATGAAGTCTTTACGGTAATCACCGAAGAAGAAAAGGCGAAGCGCGTATGGCGTGGTCTGCAAAAGAAACTCTCTTCCGGTGCTCTGTCTTGCCTTGCCCAATGTTGGCTGGCGGAGGAACAAGAAACTCCGATGCTTTTGTTCCGCTATATCTGTAAGGCGATTGATGCCTCCCGTTCCATTGAAACCAATTTTGCCGATCCGGATGTGCTGGAATTCTCACGTATGTGGAAGCGGGTGGATTGGGAACGTCTTCGTATGCTCCAGTTTATCCGTTTTCAGAAAGCTGCCGACGGCACCTTCTTTGCTGCGGTAGAGCCGGAAAAGAATGCTCTACCACTGGCTATCGATCATTTTAAGGATCGTTTTGCCGATCAGCCCTGGCTGATATACGACATAAAACGGGCGTATGGCTTCTATCATGATTTGAAAGAAGTACGTCAGGTTACCTTTGAAGAAGGTTCACGCGAGGGACATCTGGTCACGGGTATGCTGGACGAAAGCTTGATGGATAAAGACGAGAAGCTTTTTCAGCAACTTTGGAAGACATACTTTAAAGCCATCTGTATCAAAGAACGGCTAAATCCGCGGAAGCATAAACAAGATATGCCTGTACGTTACTGGAAACACATGACAGAGAAGCAGTAATAAGATTATTCTATCTGTTCTACTGTTACATCCGGCCATTCCTGCATCAGTGACAGCATGTGCCCTTCGTCATTACTCCGCTTGGATTTGATAACCATAGTCACTATATACCTTTCTGTATCTCCGGAACCTAATCTTTCCATTTTGTAGGAGACTAACATATAATTTCGGGAGTTAAAGCGATCGGATACTTCCTTAAGGATATCCTTATTTTCGGTAGAGAATGTTATCATGGAGCTTTTCATCCCTACACTTTTGAACAGGATGCTGAGCAGTTCCAATCCAGCCAGAGTGAGCAGGGTAGCGGCTATACTTATTACATACATTCCGGCTCCAACCGCCAGACCGATGCCTGCTGTAGCCCATATTCCGGCAGCAGTAGTCAGCCCCCTGACAATTTGTTTTTGTAATATGATGGTACCGGCACCGATAAAACCGATACCGCTGACTACCTGGGCCGCTACACGGCTCGGGTCCAGCGAGACGCTGTTTTCTTTGATAATGTCCTGAAAGCCATATTGGGAAACAATCATGATGAGGGCACTGCCCAACGATACTAAAAAGTGAGTACGATATCCTGCTTCTTTGGCACGGTATTCTCTGTCCAAGCCGATGATGGCACCTAAGATGCCGGCTACTAATAGTCTGAGTACGAAATCGAAATCTAATGTCATATTGGCTCCTTTCTGTGTTTTAAGTTACTGTACTTTTTCTTTCGGCTTGCCCCGAAAGAAAAAGATACCAAAAAGAAAGAGGCACCGGCTACGTCTCCGGAGCTACTCCGACACTGCCATTGCCGGACGGGGCTCCAACTCGCTTCGCTCAAACAATCGCCCCTTACCCGGCCCTGACAGTGCCTGCGTTGACGCTCCTATGACTATGCCGGAGGGCTGCGCGGTGATTGGGGAGGATGATTGGGTTATGTGATTGCAATGTGCAATTAATGTGATTCTGTCTATAAAAGCAAAGACTGATAGCACGATCATATCAGAAATTTATATGATATGGATTACTAACTATTTATTTTTAGTTTCGTATCTAAATATTTCAGCACTTCATATTTTCACATTTTGCTTTTTATTTATCTAATATATCCACACCTAATCCTCTCACATTGTATAGTTCCTCTTCCCTTTTTGCCGCATGGTCTCCCGGCCTCACTGTAGGGGCGTCAACGTAGGCACTGTCAGGGCCGGGTAAGGGGCGATTGTTTGAGCGAAGCGAGTTGGAGCCCCGTCCGGCAATGGCAGTGTCGGAGTAGCCCCGGAAGTGCAGCCTTGAGTTTTTCTTTTGGTATCTTTTCTTTTGTCTCAAGACAAAAGAAAAGTACTTAATTTATAACCCATGCCCTATTATGCGGCACCGTCTTCTTCGGATCATAGTGCATTCCCGCCTGTGTCGGTATTTTAAGAACGTATGTACGTCCGCTTTTGTTTTGTAAAGAACTATCGCGCAGCCATGGGTTGGCATCCTTCAGTTGGGCGTAGGTAATACCTTTACTCTTGGCAAATTGTGCCAGATTGTCGATACTCGTTGTTACATTGACCTCTGTATGGGGGATGACCGGGTAAAGATGTTCCCGTTTCAGTAAAAAGCCATAGCGCTGCGGATTACTGATGACGGCTTTAGCGGCAAGCAGGCGGAACATATAACGGGAAGTCTCTTCTACAAGCCAAAGGTCTACGGCTTGATCTACGAGCTGTTTTTTCAGTTCGGAGGAGATGCGGCCTTGTCCGCCATTGTAGGCAGCGGCTACGCAGAGCCAGTTACCATATCTTTGGTAGGCATCTTTCAGATACTGGCATGCGGCACGGGTGGCTTTCTCCACGTGATAACGTTCGTCAATATTGGGGTTTACTTCAAGGCCGAATTCGCGTCCGGTAGTTTGCATGAACTGCCACATTCCGGCTGCTCCTGCCGGACTACGGGCAAGGGTATTGAGGTTGCTCTCTATTACGGCGAGATATTTGAAATCATCGGGTACACCGTTTTCCTTCAATATGGGTTCTATGATGGGAAAGAAGCGGTTCGCACGCTTGATGGTGAGCATGGTGGTGGAATGCATATAGGTGAACGACATTTGTTCGCGATCCATACGTTCACGATGATCGTAACGCGTCAGGTCAATTTCCTGTCCGGCAAAGGTTATTTTATCCGGTACGGAAGGGGAGGTGACACAATAGGGAACTTCGGATTTAACGGATTGCTGTTCAGGGTCTATCGTGCTGTGCCCAAACAGAAATGGAAGTGTGGCACCGGCGCATAGAGCAACTGAGGTAACTATCAGGATATGTATTGAGCTTTTTTTCATTTTCAAAAGTTTGTTTGGTTCGAGGTCGAATATACAATATTTACGGGAATGAGGCAAGAACTATGGTGTCTTTACAACGAATCTTAGTTCTTTATAGGCAATCTTTCCCATAACCACCGGGGGATCATTCGCCAGAAAAAGACAACTACACGGTATCTGCCGTCGATCACAATGACCCGTTTTTTCCGGTTCAAGGCACGGACGATACTCTTCGCTACCTGATTGGCTTGCATCAACATGGGGAACTTACCACTTTTCAGTAAGTCGGTAGCGACGAATCCCGGGCGTATGTCTGTGAAATGGATATTCAAGTGTTGCATCCGGGAGAGTTGTGCCAAGGCTTCGATGTAAGTATTCTGGAAGCGTTTCGTTGCGGAATAGGCCGGGGCGATGCCCAATCCTTTGGTGCCTGCAATGGAACTGATGACAGCGATGTGCCCACCTCCTTGGGTTTTGAAGTGATTGAAGGCGGCGGTCACCATGCGGGTGAATCCTTCTACGTTGGTACGGGCGGTATTTAGTTCTATTTCCGGCTTCAGGTCCGGGTTCTGGCTACCTATGCCGGAGCTGAGGAAGAATAAATCCATGCCACCTAACTTCCGGATGAGTGTTTCCAGCAGGGTGGGGGCATCCGAATCTGTTACGTCCAGACGTTGAATTTCGATTTGTCCCGGGGCGGTGGCTTGCAGTTTCTCCAATGCTTCTTCCCGTCTTCCGGCAATACCGATGTGCCAACCTTGCTGAATTAGCAGTTTGGCAACTTCTTCTCCTATGCCGGAGGTGGCTCCTATAATAATGGCTCGTTTCATAATTGCTGTATTAGTAGTTTGTTAATTGCATGTGCAGGATGGGAAAGGGCTTGCCTTGCGCATCTGTTTCATCCCGACTTATTACTTCAAAGCCCCTGTTACGGTAGAAGCGGAAAGCCTGTTCGTTTTGTTCGTTGACATCCACTTTGCGGAAACCTCGTTCGTTTACGGCAAACTCTAATAATGTCTTGCCATATCCTTTTCCCTGTTCGTCGGGGTGGATAAACAGCATTTCTATTAAATCGTCGCTTAGTCCCAGAAAGCCACTGATGCGGTTGTCTTTATTCTTTATAATATAGAGTTGCACTGCGGGGAAATAAACGTTCTGTACCAGAGGTTTGTAGTACTGAATATCTTCTGCACTCAAGAAGTGATGCGTACTGCGTACGGATGCTTCCCAAAGCTCAGAGAGTTCGGGATAATCTTTCTCCGTGGCGACGAAGATATTTGTAGGAAGATTGTTTGTTTTCATATGTTTTATTGTCCGATGACGGTTGCTACTATTTTTCTTCCACCGCCACGATTGCGGAATTCACAGAGGTATATACCTTGCCAGATACCCATATTCAGTCTACCATCAGTGATAGGTATGCTGAGACTATTACCTGTCAGGGTCGATTTGGCATGGGCGGGCATGTCGTCATCTCCTTCACAGGTATGCATATAGTAGGGTTCCCGTTCTTTTACCAGGTGGTTGAAGATGGCTTCCATGTCCGTCTGGACATCCGGATCAGCATTTTCATTGATGCTAAGCCCGGCAGAGGTATGCTTGATGAACAGATGTAAAAGTCCGGCTTGCGGCAGACGCGGCAGGTTACGTATTATTTCATCCGTTATCAGGTGAAAACCACGTGCGCGGGGACGTAGGGTAAATTCTCTTTGAGTAACAAAACTTTGTTCCATTTTATATATTTCTATGCGTTATTATTTGCCGATATGATTTAGTCTGAAAGTCTTTCTATTCTTTAGGGGCTTTATCAAGTGATGATCCGCAATACTTGCAGAACTGTGCACTTTCTTCGTGTCCTCGCCTGTGACAATTGGGGCACTCTCTTGCTACATTCTTTTCATGTCTTTTCATCAATGATACGGAAACTATGCCGGTGGGTACTGCAATAATAGTGTAACCTATCAGCATGACACAACCTGAAAGGAATTTCCCCAGGGCGGTGACAGGAGTTATATCTCCGTAACCTACCGTGGTAAGTGTGACACAGGCCCAATAAATACTGTTGGGAATATTGCTGAACTGCGTATTAGGCTTTCCTCCTTCAATCATGTACATCAGTGTTCCGATAGATATCACCAGAATCACCACAAACATAAAGAAAACTGCGATTTTCTTGCTACTGTCACGTAGTGCTGTCAGTAGCATTTGCCCTTCCATCCAGAAGTTGAATAACTTGAAAACGCGGAATATCCGTATCAGGCGGAATGCCCGTATAATAAGCAGATAGCGTGCCCCGGGAAACAGGAAAGCGAGATAAAGCGGCAGTGTAGCCAGCAAGTCGATGATGCCGAAAGCACTGAAAGCGTATTTGGAAGGTTTGGGCGAACAATACAGCCGGGTGATATATTCGAAAGTAAAGAAAGCGGTCAGTAAATACTCCATAACAATAAATGGAGTTTTCAGCCATACCGGCAATCCTTGCAGGCTTTCCAGGATAACAAGTCCCACGCTAAGCAATATGCACCAGATCAGGGTAACGTCGAATAGCTTCCCGGCAGGTGTGTCAGCTTCGAATATGATGACATATAGTTTTCGCTTCAAAGCCTGATTATGCATCAGTTCTGTGAATTTATCTTTCAGTTTCATGTGTCACAATGTTTGTTACAAAAGTAAGAAAACCTTTCCGAATGAGAAAAAGGGTACTTGACTTTTTGTAACTTGCTGGAATATGGAGTATATTTGTTACCTGTTTTCACGATTTAAAAGTAAACAACCATGAATCGAATAATAACCTTCGTTATCGGGGTTTTGTTCATCATACTTAAAATAAAGAGCGTATGAATAAAGTATGTGTAGTAACAGGTGGAGCCGCCGGTATCGGTCGTTGCATTGTCGAGATGTTTGCAGAATCGGGATATACGGTGTATTTCATTGATAAGACACCCGAGGCGGTGGAACTGGCGGAAGGAAAGATGTCGGAAAGAGGGCTTTCGGTTACAGGCTTTGTCGGAGATATTGCCGAGGAACAGACGCTGCGGGATTTTGTAGACTTTGTCTTATCCATAGAAGATCAGATTGACTGTCTGATAAATAATGCTTGCCTGACAAATGGAGGAATATTGAGCAACTGTTCGTATGAAGACTTCCTGTATGTGCAACGTGTGGGAGTAGCGGCTCCTTATTTCCTGGCTTTGTCGTTTAAAGACTATTTCAGTGGTGCAGGTGCTATTGTGAATATTTCTTCTACCCGTGCTTTCCAGTCGCAGGCCAATACGGAAAGTTATACGGCAGCCAAAGGTGGAATAGCGGCTCTGACTCATGCACTTGCGGTCAGTCTTTCGGGAATTGCCCGCGTGAATTCTATTGCTCCCGGTTGGATTGATACGGGAAGCTATCATGAAGAGGATTATGTGCCGGCATATACGGAAGGAGATATCATGCAGCATCCCTCGCAAAGGGTAGGAGAACCGGCCGATATAGCCCGTGCAGTGCTTTTCCTTTGTGACGAACGGAATTCCTTTATCAACGGGGAGAATATTACGATTGACGGAGGCATGAGTAAACTAATGATTTATCATAATGATTATGGTTGGGATTATCAACCGTAGAAACTATTAAATATAAAAAGAGAATAATGGAAAAAGTAATTATCAACTCGTATGAGGATTTTGAAAAGCTGGTAGGTCAGCAAATTGGGGTTTCCGATTATGTGGAACTTTCGCAGGAACGTATCAATCTGTTTGCTGATGCTACGTTGGATCATCAGTGGATACATGTAGATACGGAACGTGCTAAAACAGAGAGCCATTTCAAAACTACTATTGCGCATGGCTATCTTACTTTGTCTATGTTGCCGTATCTGTGGAACCAGATTATTGAGGTGAACAACCTGAAGATGATGGTTAATTATGGTATGGATCAGATGAAGTTCGGTCAGGCGGTATTGTCGGGACAAAGTATTCGTTTGGTTGCGAAACTGCACTCATTGACAAACTTGCGCGGTGTGGCAAAGGCTGAGATTAAATTTACGATTGAGATAAAAGACCAACCGAAGAAGGCACTTGATGGAATTGCAGTGTTCTTGTATTATTTCAATTAAAATTCTTTCATTATAAATTACACGGATATTCACAGATTAAGAAGAAGAGCTTTACTGAAGCTTCATTATTAAATCTGTGAATATCCGTGTAATTTGTGATGTATTCTTTATTGCTTCCTAATATACTCCTGCCACAAATGCCGGATAGCCGCTACCGGATGATACAACAACATTCTTGGCCCTGCCCATCTCATGATTTCTCTCATCCGTTCCCGCATCTCCGGTTTGTAACAATGTATGGTACAGAGTCGGCAAGTACCTTTCTTTTCTCCGAATGGACAACGTGACAACCGTGCATGTGCATATTCCAACACTTCCCTGCATTGCGGGCACAAAGTTTCGTTCCCCTCTTTCTTCCGGCAGTAGAGGCGGATCATTTGTTCCACGGTTTGTTTTTCCTGTTCGATGCGGGACATTATTTATGCTTGCCAGCGTTTCAACTTCGGAAACTCTTGCTTCATCATCGCAATAGCTTCTTCTTTAGTAACTTTCTGCTCCGAGTCTTTATTGAATTCTTCTACAAACTGGGCACAATGTTCTATCATTTCATCCATGGTGCAGTCTTGTGCGAATTTACCTTGCTGATAGCAGTAAGTGCAATAATCTGCGCTGAGGCTACCGTCAGCATTTGTTCCGCATACTTCATCGGATGTGAGCGGCATTCCGCAACTTTGGCAAAATTTCATTTCCATAATAATTTTGTTTTAATAATATTAATTTATTGATTATATCTGGGAGATAAGCTTTTATATTTTTCAAAGCCATTATCCTGACTTTTATAAATGATTGTATCGATAAAATAAAGATGCCCGTCATTTCCTACTAATACATTATTAGGAAGAGCATCGAATATATCATAATTGCCATTTGAGAAAAAATCACCATCTAATTCAGAACTGAATCCCATTTTATTAAGCTCTTCTTCTATTTCGGGTTCAGTAGCTTCACGCATAGCTACAATAAATGGTTGTGAAAGTACGGCACAAACTTTTTCGGCTTTATTATATGCAAAACCTATTAGCTTATAAGAACAATCTGGAAAATAAATGTTGTGAATCCTTATACGCTCAAAAAACTGAGAGAGATTGTCATCTGAGTAGCGAAAATCATTTAATTTGTAAACAGTAGTGCTATTCTCTATTGATAGATATACTTCATTTTCAGATCCTCTATCAGAAAATATTCCTATTGTATTAATATCTTCTATCCAATACCCTCTGTCTCTTGCGAATCTTTCGAGGTTTGCAATCTGGACTCCCTTAACGACCGTTGTTCCCGCAATTGCTTGAATTGATTCAAGCACTCCTCGCGCGACATTGGATGCTTCCTCCAATAAGCAATGGATTTCATTTTCTTCGCTATGGCTTGGCGATGATATTGATTCAGTTTTTCCATATTGTTTGTTTTTATTATACATATAATGCAAAGATACTGTTTTTGTTCTTTCTTTAATTATCGTAGCAGCAATTTTTTCAGTAAACCTTCATTCAACAGGTGCACAGTTTCGAACTTTCCGTTATAGAATACAGCCCAATTATTAAAGATACAAGGCAGTTGTTTAGCTTTCTCCAAAGTATCTATCTCTACCAACCGGAGAGGTATTTGGTTGTTCTCGCAATAATTGTATATCTGTTCGATACAATTGGGAATATAGGGACATTGCACACCGTAATAGATGGTCAGTTCTTTGCCCTCAATGCTCTGTTTCCGCACGTTTGATGTGAATTGCGGTTGGGTGCCGTCAAAGGAAAGAGCTAATAATTCATATTCGTCATTGATGGTATCCACTACTTTGAAGCCATATTTCAACATGAACTTCTTTTCTGATAAGAAAGGTTTCTTCTTTTTGGAAGAAAGGAGGCAGATGCCGGATTTTCCTTGCGCTTTTGCGTCGTCGATGCACGATTGTAACAATTCCTTTCCGTATCCCTTTCCTTTGTAACTGCCGGATACCCACAGGCAATAAATATAGAAATAATTATCACCAGTTACGGGAACCCAAGCTTTTTCCAACGGGGCATACTCGATGAACACCTTTCCCTGCGCATCCAGTTTGCGGAAGACGTGTCCTTCTTTGATACGCTCTGCCAGCCAGTTGCGTTTATCGTTTACGCCGGTCTGGTGTTTTTTGTCTGCAATGGCGCAACATAGGTGTTCGCTCATTACGTTCTCAGGGGTTAGTGTGATGAATGCCATACTTTTATCCATTCTTGCTAATTTTGAGATAAACCATATCTTTCAGAAGCTTTCCATCTTCATACATGGGATGATCGTAGTTATCAGTAAAAAAGTTGGGTATGCGGTGCGAGTAGGTAAATCCGCATTGTTTGTAGAAATCCTCTGTGTACGTATCTTCTGCTGTACCTACCAATAGCGTATGATAACGATCTTTGTAGTGTTCCAATAGAAATTCTATCAGCCGTTTTCCATATCCTTTTCGTTGGTAGTGAGGATAAGTGGCGATGTTCTTGATTTCATAGACTCCGTTTCCTTCATCTGTTATCACACACGCCGCCTTTAAGTCGCCGTCGTAGAGAGCATACATTTCTCCCCGTTCCAGGTAGAGGTCTATCATGGACTCTTGTTCGTCGGCAAGTAGCAGTAGTTCGAGGAACTCCTTTTTGTTCTTTAAAATAGGGACGATGTTTATCATTCGTGTAGATTTAATTGTTCTTGAATCACCTCAAAGGTAGGCAATTGGTATGAGAAAGACAAATTCTGCTACCAAGTTGAAAAACATTATTCCGAAATTTGCTACTTATAATTAATTTCTGTTCTTTCGTACAGGAATTTATGGTTGCCCGATAATGGTCTATGCTTTTTAGGGAGAGCGAGTTCTCCAAGTCAATTCATTGGGGGGATAAGATTAAAAGTAGTCAACCTATGTAAGAAGACTATGTGCTCAATATCAGTAGATTATGATTCTCAGTTATTCTCGCTATATTGAGAATCTTTTCTCACTGTGATGAGTATTTATTCTCATCGCATTGAGAAGTTCTTCTCATCGTATTGAGAATACTTTCTCTTTACGTTGAGAAAATCTTCATTATAGGCATCCTATTTCCGACTGATAAGTATTGTATTGCAAAGTAATATAGGTTATGGATAAAACATCCTTTGGAGAAGAAGTATATAGCGTTGTCGCCTCCATCCCTCCGGGACGGGTGCTGACGTATGGACAGATTGCTTATCTTATAGGTAAGCCCCAGTGTTCACGTATGGTGGGGCAGGCCATGCATAACGCACCTGAGGAACAAAATCTGCCTTGCCACCGGGTAGTGAATAGTCAGGGACGACTGGCCCCTTTCTGGCCCGAACAACGGGAGTTGCTGGAAAAAGAGGGTACCGTCTTTAAGAAGAACGGATGCGTAGATATCAAGGCATCCGGTTGGGAAATACTGAAGGAGGTTATTTCTTAGCGAATATATTGATGAGCAGCGAGCAACTTGTCAGCAAGATACCTGTTCCAACCACTCCCGTCCAGCCGAACCATTGCCAGAAGGTTCCGGCAAGGAAAGTTCCGGTGGAACCGCCAATGAAATAGGTAGTCATGAAAATAGTATTGATGCGATTGGATGCCTGCGGACAAAGGGCAAAAGCACTTGTCTGATTGCTGAGCTGGATGCATTGCATCCCTATATCTATCAACAGAATACCGGCTATGATACCTGCATAACTATATTGTCCCGCATAGAGCAGTATCCATGCGCTGATTATCAGCGAACATCCTATATAAGTAAGACGTTTCACCCCGACCGTATTGATGAATCTTCCGATGGAAGAAGCGGTCAGTGCCCCGGCTATGCCACAAAGTCCCAACATTCCTATGATATTGTTTCCCGCAAAGAAAGGCGCCTGTTCCATCTTGAAAGCCAGACAGCTCCACATGGCAAGGAACGATCCGAACGAGAAACCTGCACGCAACGAAGCTATGCGGAGTTGGGGATACTTCTTGACGATGGAAAACAAGGATTTCATCAGTCCGGCATAACTTCCCTGATAATTGGAAGGAAGGTCGGGGAGTATCCTTATTATAATAAGCAAACAAACGACCATCAATCCCGCGGCAATGAAGTAGATAAACCGCCAGCCCATGTATTCGCCTACAATGCCGCTTACTACACGCGAAGCAAGAATACCCGTCAGTAGTCCCGAAAGGATAATACCTACATTCTTTCCTTTAGTTTCGGGAGTGGAATATTGTGCCGCAAGGGGCATGAATATCTGGGGGATAACTGAACAGGCACCCGTCAGTAGAGAAGCGAACAGTATCAGGTGGATATTGGGAGCTAAAGCAATGGTGAGCAGTGAGACTACCAGAATGGAAATATTTACGAGGATAATATTTCTTCTGCGGTATAAATCGCCCAGTGGAATGATGAACAATAGTCCGATGGCATATCCTATCTGCGAGCACATGGCTATCAGATTGGCGGTGAACTCACTGATGTTCAGGTCACGGCTGATACGGTTCAGTAGTGGTTGGTTGTAGTATATGTTAGCTACCGTTACGCCTGAGATGATGGCCAGCGTCCAAAGCAGGGACGAGGGTACTCCTTGATTTTCTTTTAGTTCCAATTTCATGCCGCAAAGGTAGTAATTTCATGAAAAAGAAACATGCATAATGATCAATGATTCATATACAGGGGCATCAGGCGATGGTAGGCTTTCAGATATTTCCTGAGTCTGGTGACTTCTTTTTCTCCGATGCAGGGCATGCGGCGCACATCCATATTATCCGTCAGATCATGAATCTTAACGGCAACGGCTATGGGATTGGAGGCACATCTTTCGACGTATTCTTCGTAATCTTCCTCATCGGAGGTCTTTGTGATACACCGCACGGCTTCAATGATTTCGGCAGAGAATCCTTCCTTTTCCAGGTCTTCGAATGTCCATTCCGTATCTTCTACAACGTCGTGTAGAATACCGACAATCCTTTCTTTCAGATTCCGTCCCATATTCATTACGCGGATGGGATGATGCAGATATTCCTGTCCGTATTTGTCTTTTTGTCCTTTGTGGGCTTCGGTGGCAATAGCGATGGCATGTGAGAGAAGATGATTGTCCATAAGATTTTTTTTTAGAATTGTTCGATACAAAGTTACTGAAATCTGTTATTAAATATAAGAGAGGCTTATTATTAAAATAGTATATTAACCCAATAAATGAAACAGATTATGAATATTGAACATTTTCCGGAGAAAAAAGTTTTTCAGACCGTAGTCGATGGAGAGACTGCCCGCCTGATGTATCATGTAGCTGATGGTGCTTTGGATGTGCGCCACACGATTGTACCCAGTAAAATAGGTGGTAGGGGAATTGCCTCTGCTTTAGTAAAGGCAGCCTATGATTATGCATTGGCTAATGAACTGGTGCCTGTGGCAACCTGTTCCTATGCTGTGAAGTGGCTGGAAAAGCATCCTGAATATAATGGAAAGACGGGAAAGGATTATGCGGGGGAGGGGACTTGTGCATTATAGAAACTCCTTAAAACTTTGGGCAGCCATATATTATCTATTATGACTGCTCAATGTTTATTCACTTAATTATTCTGATTGATAAGGTTTATCACAACCTTTACCATTATATCTTTTTCTTCCGTTCTGTTTTCTGCGATTATTTATGTAAGGGCGACTAATGTGTTGTTGCTTATTAATTTTTCTCTCTGTATTCTTTAGGCGACAAACCAGTAATTCTTTTAAAATATTTCCCAAAGAATGATTGGGAGGGAAAATTTAGTTCATCACTAATTTGTTGTATCGTCAGGTTGGTAGATTTAAGGAGCGCTTTGGCTTCTAATGTAACATAGTCATCAATCCATTCCGCAGCAGTTTTCCCACTGACACGTTTTATAATGGTTGATAAATAGCCTGCGGATAAATGTAGCCTGTCCGCATAATAAAGTACCTTTCTTTCTTTTTTGTAGGACAATTGGACTTCCTTTGAAAAGTTATCCATTAATGCTTCGTCGTTTGATAGTATTTTATTTTTCGATATTTCATGAAAGTAGTATCCCATGCCATAAAAGAAAGCGCAGGTTAAATGCCTGATAACATCTAACTGGTAGGGATGTTTATTCTCTATAACTTTACGAACCATTGTACAATAAGAAATCATGGCTTCAAGTTGCCCGGATTGCAAATCTAGAACGGGGTTATCTTGTAGCAGCATATAGGTCTGAAAATTATAGGGTAATCCTAAGCTATTGATAAAGTCGTTAGACATAAAAATACAAATCCCTTTAAAATCGTCACTTATAGATATCTGCTCCAGGATTTGCCCCGATACGTTGATTGACATTTTTGAACTACTCATGTGATGGGGTAGCAAGTTTATTTTCCCGATGCTTTCCCCTTGAAGGCAGATACAACAAATGTACATATCTATTTTGAATGGATGATTTGATAAGTCATTGCTGGCTACATCAAAAATATAAAAATCATCATTCACACATAAGAACCGTCCCTTATTTTGTATCTCAGCCCGTAGGTTTAGTGTATTCATTTTATTTGCGAAATTAAAGATTCGGATACAAAAATAGGGCAATTTTATCACAAATGAAATGATTATTAAAAGTTTAGTCCAATATCGTCAATGAAATGACCTTTTGGCACTGTGTGGCTTTACCTACTTTTGCGGCATCAAAAAACATTAATATGAAGAAAAAGTATTTTATTATCTTATTATTAGCCGTAGGTTGTATGAGTGCTCTGAAAGCACAACCTCTAAGTGTAGTCAAAAAAGATACAGAGTCCTCGAAAGAGCAAAAAATCATCTTTACAGGCGGTCCGATTTTAGAAATGAACGTATCTAATTTTATCCATTCGGGTATTGGGGATAGCAAGAGCAAGATGAAGTTTGGCTTCAGTACCGGTGGATTCTTGAATTTAGGTATTTCAAAATCTTTCTCCGTACAGGGAGAAATGCTATTTCATTACAAAACTTCTGATTTTGAATGGAGTAACCAAACAGGCGAGTATCGTTATTGGGGAATGGAGATTCCTGTTTATGCTATGTATCATTATTGTTTCTCGAAGGGTAACCGTCTACACATTGGTATAGGACCTTATACGGAATTTGGTTTGGGAGCATCATTCAAGTACGGCGGAATCAAACAAGACCTTTACGAAAAAGACAGCGCTACAGGATTGCCTGCTTTATGCGATTCAAATACAGGTTTCGGTATTAAGTTAGGCTATGAGTTTGTTTCAGGATTTCAGATTAATGCCATTTATAAGGCGAGCGTAACCAATCTGCTCGACGAGAATAGCAGTAGGATAAAAATGCATCCTCAAACATTCAGTATTGGAATTGCCTATCGGTTTGCAAAGTAAAAGTATGACGAATATGAATATAAAGCACTCTGTTTTTAGCACAATTATCCTTTTTGTTTTTGTAACAAACGTTCTTGGCCAGTCAGACTCGATACAAGAGAAAGGATTAAAGAAATACTGGAATAGCCTTTTTCATGGTAATATAGACAGAACATTCGAGAAAAAAATGGATATGAGTTTTGTGGTAGCTCCTTGTTATACAAAAGAAGGGAGTTTTGGTATCGGGGGAGCTGCAACTGCATTGTACCGTTTAGATCGTAAGGATTCTATTATGCAACCTTCTGACATATCATTATCCGGAAGTGCAACGATTAATGGATTTTATGGGATTACCATAAAAGGAAACAATCACTTCAAAGGAAATAAAGCCCGTTTAAGTTATCGCCTGCAATTTCAGCATAAGACATTGGATTTCTGGGGGATTACATATAATGCCTGTAATGTGAATCCTATTTCCGAATATACCAAACGACTCGTCAATTGGGAGTCGGATTATGTTTATAAACTCACCAAGAATATTCATGTAGGTGCAGCTCTCAATATAAAATATGCAGATTTGGCCAAAATGGCTAATCCGGCTTATTTAGAGGGGCAGAGAAAAGCCTACTTTTTTACAGGTCTCGGAGTGTCCATTCAATATGATACACGGGATTTTATTTTAAATCCTAAACGCGGTATTTATTTTATGGCAAGAGAGATTTTCTATCCGGAATTTATAAGTTCTTACAACAAGACTCTATTTAATACTACTATGATTTTCGATGCTTATAATCGTATGTGGAGTGGCAGTGTTCTCGCATTCGACCTCTACGGACAATTTAATAATCAATATACTCCGTGGCCATTAAGGGAAGAATTGGGAAGTGGAGATAGTAGGATGCGTGGTTACTATGGCGGTCGTTATATAGATTGTAACCAAATGACGGCGCAATTGGAATTGAGGCAGCATATTTATAGTCGCATTGGTTGTGTAGCATGGATGGGTTGTGGAACTGTGTTTCCATCTTTTGATAAATTAAAAGTGGAACACATTTTACCTAATTATGGTATAGGTTTGCGGATTGAGTTCAAACATAATGTAAATGTACGTATTGATTATGGCTTCGGTAAAGATACTGCCGGATTTTTATTTCAGTTTGCAGAAGCATTCTGAAAATGTATGTTTGGAAAAATAGAAACATTGAGTAGTCCATATATTATCTATTGTGACTACTCAATGTTTATTCATTTAATTATTCTGATTGATAAGGTTTATCACGACCTTTACCATTATATCTTTTTCTTCTGTTCTGCTTTCTGCAATCATTAATGTAAGGGCGACTAATGTGTTGTTGCTTATTAACCGGGAACCATCAGGTTTATATAAAATTCTGTTTTTCTCGAGAAACCATAGGAAGAGAAAAGCAGCAATACGTTTGTTTCCATCATTTCGAGATTGTAATATTCTACCTGCCGGGTAACGCTTCTTTCACCCTCTTGTTGAACTGTCGCAAATTTTGCGACAACTGGAATTTCTTTTAGTTCTTCCTTTAGTGCATTAGTGATATGCTTGCCAATCGTTTTTACATCACGGTCAAACAGTTCAGCCATTTGTTGGCGATTAATCCATACCGTTTCATTTTCCAGTCTCACATCTATTAAAGTTTGTCCATCCTTAGTCTGGTAGATGATAATATTTCCTTTGTCGTTCATTTTTTATTCTTTTTAAATACGAATTTGTAAAGGTAAGCATTTTCTTCTTTGCTGCCTTCGGATTTTTCTCTATCTTGCTTCCGTTTTCAATCATTCACTAAAGAAAACTGAATATGAAGAAATATATAGGAGCGCACGTAAGTGCGAGTGGGGGAGTTGAGATAGCTCCTGTTAATGCGCATGAGATAGGTGCGAATGCATTTGCTTTGTTTACAAAGAACCAACGGCAATGGGTGGCCAAACCTCTGACCGAAGAAAGTATTCGCGGATTTAAAGACAATTGTGAGAAATACTCTTTTGATGCCCGCTATATCCTGCCTCATGATAGTTATTTAATCAATCTGGGACATCCTGAAGAAGAAGGACTAGAGAAAAGCCGTGCCGCATTTCTGGATGAAATGCAACGTTGTGAGCAATTAGGTCTGAAGCTTCTGAATTTCCATCCAGGCAGTCATCTGAATAAAATTTCAATAGAGGAATGTCTGGATAAGGTGGCAGAATCTATTAATATCACATTGAGTAAAACGAAAGGAGTGACTGCTGTTATTGAGAATACAGCTGGACAAGGAAGCAATGTTGGTAATGAGTTCTGGCAACTAAAGCATATCATTGATCGTGTAGATGATAAATCCCGTGTAGGTGTATGCTTGGATACTTGTCATACTTACTCGGCAGGATATGATATCGTAAAAGAATATGATAAAGTGTTTCAGGAGTTTGATGAAGTCGTTGGTTTTAACTATTTGCGGGGTATCCACCTGAATGATACTAAAAAAGAACTGGGTAGCCATGTAGACCGCCATGACAGTATAGGGAAAGGCTTGTTAGGCATAGACTTCTTTAAGTGTTTTATGAAAGATGAACGGTTTAATGATATGCCTATTATTCTTGAAACGCCGGATGAGAGTTTATGGGCGGACGAGATAAAGTTGCTACGTAGCTTTGAAGAATAGATACGCGGACGACGCGGACTAAACAGACGAACACGGATTTTCTTAATTCATAATAAGAAGTCCGTGTTCGTCTGTTTAGTCCGCGTCGTCCGCGTATCCTTTTATTGATTTACCTTCACATTATTCCATTCAGATGACGGGATAATTGACTTGTCATACTCACCATCTTTCGCTTTAATATTCAGATTCTCAAATTTGAAATTCGTCAGTTTGTACTGCTCGGATGCACTTACGTTGAAAAATACGTCACATTCAAAGTCTATATTACGCATTGTTACATGGTCCGAGTAAGACATCGGAATATCTTTACGGTCTTTCAGATCAAAGAACTGAGTCCATGGTTTGATGTATAGGAAGCTTTTGGCATTTCCTTTAATATCCTCCACAAGGATATATTCATAATTTTGGGGAGTATCGGCACGCATCTTCAACCACAACAGACGGCTTGCCTGATTGATGGTACAACGACGGAGAATGATATTACGGTTATGGATAGATTCGCTACCGCAAGTCAGTGCACTATGGCAGAAACCGTACGTACAATCTTCTATAATAATGTTAGTGTTACTTCCGTTGTTAGAATCCTTATCAGCCCAGGGGCCTTTTCCACCTTTAAGAGCAATAGCATCATCGTTTACAGAGAGATAGCAGTTCTTAACCAACACATTGTTGCATACATCAATATCTATGGCATCCGTGCTGGGTGCCTTAACAGGAGCAGCCGGAGAGAAAATATATAGGCCTAATAACTTCACATTGTTACATTTGTAAATGTGTGTCGTCCAGAAAGGAGAGTTGATGAGGCGTACGCCGGAAAGCTGTACATCATTGCTGTTGGAAATGTGCACCAGGCGCGGACGCAACTCATCCATATTCGTGCATTTCGGAATAACGGTGCGGCGCAACCAGAAAGATTTCCAATAGCGTAATCCGTTGCCATTGATGGTTCCCTTACCGGAAATGGTGAAACCATCTACTTTGTCGGCATTAACCAGTGCGGCAAAGTATTTAAGTGATTGCCCCTCGATGCGGGTATTGATTATAGGGAAGTTGCTGATATCATCGCTACCCTTCAAAACAGCTCCTTCTTCCAGATAAAGGTGTGTTTTAGGCTTGAAAAAGAGTGCACCGCTCAGATAGGTACCTTTCGGGATGATGATCACACCGCCACCTTTGGATGATGCCTGGTCGATAACCGCCTGAATTTTCTCTGTTTGAAGTAAGGTGCTGTCATTCACCACACCATGATCAGTAATCTTATATTTACCGCCAAGGGTTTCGATATTTACAATTTCGTTCTGTCTGAACCAGTCGGGAATAAGGGTACCATCGGGGAATTTCTCTTGTGCAAAAGATGGCAGGCAGAAAAGCAAACTACATACTAAAGTTACGAATTTCATGGTCTTTATCATTAATTGAGTTAATAGTGTCTTGATCGGATCGATTTATCCGTTTGCAAAAATAGGGATTAAAATCTACATGCTGCTTATGCGGATAAGCCCATTTCCTAAGTTATTTGTTGGTTTATATAGGCTTTTTGATTCTTTCTTTCCATACAGAAAGGAAGTTAACTCGTCAACTTTCCTCTATCCGAGCTTTTGGAAAAAGCAATAATCAGAAGTCTGCTTTTTCCGTAATACACATGGGCTGACCGTTGACGGGATGGGTAAACTCTATGGATTCAGCGTGCAGATAGAGCCTTTTGTCTTTCTTTCCATAAAGCTCGTCGCCTATGATAGGGCAATGCAGTCCTGACGGATGTGCCGCATGCACGCGAAGTTGGTGAGTACGTCCAGTATGGGGATAAAGAGCTATACGTGTATATTTATCTGTACGTTCGAGAACCTGATAATAAGTGATGGCAGGCTTGCCATATTGTGTGTCTACCATTTGTCGGGGGCGGTCCAATGGATTGGGGCAAAGCGATAGTTCAATAGTGCCCTCATCTTCCGGGACGATGCCATCGAGTAAGGCTATGTACTTCTTTCGGATACTACGATTCTTGAATTGTGCCTGTAAGTGTTGGTGCGTCTTCTTATCTTTGGCAATGATTAAAAGTCCCGATGTAGCCATATCCAGCCGATGTACGATCATGGGACCCTCTGCTTCCGGATAAGCCTTTCTTGCCAGATCGTATATAGACGTCTGTCTCTCTTTTCCGGGTACTGAAAGCATTCCGGCAGGCTTATTAATAATCAATAGCCATTGGTCTTCATAAACTATATTCAATTTTTCATTGCCTCGTTCCGCCTCCTGTTGCGTAGGATTTGCTTCTACCTCCAATCCCTGCAACATGTGCCGGAGAATTGGTTCGCATTTACCCTTACAGGCTGGATAGTAATAACCGTGATGCCGTACTTCGTTTCTGGGAGAATTACCCCACCAGAATTCGGCCATGGCTATCGGTTTCCAATGATGCAGATAGGCTTGTTGTAACAATTTAGGAGCGGCACATTCACCCGCACCGGCGGGAGGAGTCTTATGTACGGTTTGCTCGAATATGTCGCGTAAAGTTTTCACTTCTCCCCGGTAGTTCAACATTCTGAATTGTTCGAATAGTTGTTGTTGCAAGGCGGAAGAGCGGACTTTACGTTCTGCTTTCAGCTCCTGTATTTGTTTTTCCCAATTACCTGCTTCTACCTGCAAGGAGGCTATCTTATCTTTCCAGGAACGTTCCAGCCGCTTATATTCTGCCTTCTGGAATTGGCTCTCTCGTATCAGCTCTGCTTCTTCCTTTGCATTAAGCTGACCTGTTTTTCTGAGCAATTCTCTTTTATCTTTTGCTTCTTTCAATTGTATCTTGGCAATTGACAATGCATCTTGTGCAGATTGGATGGTCTGGGTAAGATCTGATAATAAGTCAATATATTTCTTATCCTCTTCCAACCGGCGGATACGATGGTTGATAGCGGATATGTTTTCTTCTTCTATTTTGAAGAAGCCTTGAGGTTGCAATAAATCGTACACGGGAGGTACAAAATACGGATGTATATTCTTTCCGGCTAATATGCCCGAAAAGGCGGTTAAATAACCTATGCTTCCATCTTCGGTTTGCACAATCAGCACTCCGAACATTTTCCCCTGGCTTAATTCCTCTTGCCACTCGCTTTGCTTGCTGAGGTAGTGTTGTACCTCTTCCGCCGCCATTACACACAATGGATGAGGAGTATAACAGAAAGGGTAAGTAAACCTTTCCGGAAGTGGAATATCGCTGATTGAAGTAGTAAAACGGTGCAACATAATGGTGCAAAGATACTACATTCTTTGGGTATCTGTGAAGTTATCCGGCAGAAAAGAATTCCTCGCTTTCATTATGGTAGGGTAGGAGGAAAGTGAACCGGCTTCCTTTTCCAATCTCTGAAGCCACACTAATCTTCCCACCGAGTTTTTCCGCAATTACCATGCTGATAGAAAGTCCCAGACCCGTGCCTTGAACAAATTCATCTTGTTTGTAGAAGCGTTCGAATATCATTCGTTGCTCTTCTTTCGGAATACCTTTGCCGGTATCTTCTACGTAAATGGAGACTTCGTATGTTGAAAAATCAATTTCATAGCCCAGTTTGATGTATCCTGATTTGGTAAACTTAGTGGCATTATTCAGGAAGTTAGTCATTATCTGACTGAGGCGGTTCACGTCCGTATTGATGAAGAATGCGGCATCGGGCACTTCTTTGATGAACTCTATTTCCTTGGGTATCAGTAAGGAATGTGTCAAATACATACTATCCACCCAATTATTCAGATTACACGTTGAATAGGAGAAAGTCATGTTGCCCGATTCGATACGGGAGAGTTCCAGTATATCATTGATGAGTTTCAGAAGCAATTCGCAATTCGTATTGATCGTATTGATGAAGTCAGCTTTCTCTTCATCGGGGAGGTCGTCTTCGCTGACAAGTAAGTTGGAGAACCCCACAATTGCATTCAGTGGAGTACGTATTTCATGGCTCATATTGGCGAGGAAAGATTGTTTCAGTTCTGCCTCTATCGCCAGGTCTTTTGCTCTCATGAGTTCCTCTTCTTTGTCCTTGAAGTGTTGCACATTGGTGATTAAGCCTATAATGGAGGCCGTTTCCGCCATTGCCTCCGTGGGATTGACATAACGGAGTTCATACCAGATATACCCTTTACCATTAAAGTTGCACCGGCATTGGGTGTGCGTTTTGGAATCCGGTTGGTTTTTCACATGATAAAACGTGTTCAACACATCCACTCTGTCTTCCGGATGTATCGCTTCGGCCATTTCTTGTAGGGTGAAAGCACGAAAAGGCATATCCAGATGCTCAAAGAATTCTTTATCACAGATGAAAGCATTTGTTTTCTCTATGTATTTCCAGGCGTAGATGTTGCTCTTTTCGAGTGATAGCGATAATAATTCCTTTTCCCTGGTTAGTTCCCTTTGGGCGGTGCGCTTTCTTTTAGACTCTCTGACATAGAGAAGTAGCGGATAGATGATGAAAAAGCAAATGGAAGAGAGAGCCAGAACAATGATACAAATAAAAAGAGGCTTGTACTTGGCTTGGAAAGGTATCTTGATTACAATATAATCTTGTGGATGTTCTTCAACTTCAATATTGGTTTCTGTTTTCTGAATATCTTGGGGTTCAGCGTACTGGGGTTCTACCGCATGCATCTTTGTAAATAGGACAAAGAAGATCAGAATAATCGAAACTCTTTTCAGTAGCTGATAGCGTTTTTTCATAGCTGAAGAATAACTCATTTTGCAAATGTACATGAATATTTTTAATTCTTGCACAAATAAATAAAAATGTGAGAATTAACTCGTTTTATGTCCGAATAGCAGATTCTGTTCATCTTAAAAAAAGACTATTTTAATGTAAATCTTATTTTTTTATTTTATATACTGATTTTTCGCAATTCACGGCTTAGCCAGATAGTAACATTGGTGGTCGTATAAATGTCCATCGTAGGTTAACTCGGCCTGATGGAGAGTGCCTTCATAAATAAAACCGTGGCGTTTCAAAACCTGTTGTGAGCGCTCGTTATGAGGATAGCAATTTGCGGTGATGAGGCTTAGTTGGAGGGTGTTGAATCCGTAATCGAGAACAGATTGCACCGCTTCCGTCATATAGCCCTTTCCCCAATGGGATTCATCGAGCCAGTATCCCAGCATGCGTGCTTGCGGGTTTTCACGCTTGGGATCTGGAATGATGCCGACTGAACCGATCAAACGTTCGTCTTCTTTTAGGGTGATAGCCCATATTCCGGACTGGGATATAAATACGGAACGAAGGATTTCTTGTGATTCTTCTAAGGATCCGTGAGGTTTCCAGCCGGCATTGTTTCCTATATTCGGATTCTGGCAACATTTAAAGAAGGCTTCCGCATCACTTTTCCGGAAGGGGCGTAATAGTAGCCGTTCCGTTTCAATCGGAGCATCCGGTTCATTACCGGTTTCTTCCTTTCTGTATACACATTCCACTCGATTGCCATCCGGATCGAGTATGACGCTTTCGAAATATCCATCGCCCGAAGTCCGCGGTTCGCCGGCTATGGTATACCCATCGCTACGGAGTTGTTCAGTAGTGCGGAGAACGTCTTCTTTGCTTTGGAAAGAGAGAGCAAAGTGCGTGAGTCCCAACTTGTTCTCTTCTATCGGAGTATTTTGCACATCTGTACGGCTCATTAATTCTAATGCCGCGCCATCATCAAAATAAATGAAATAGGACTCGAAACCCTTTTTCGGATTGATATATTTTTCATTGCTTGTTCCGTTAAAGTAGCGGATATAAAACTCTCTCAATTCTTCCAGGCGAAAAGTCCAGATGGCGATATGATGTATTTTCATGCGATATAATAGTTTGAATATCTGTTCTTTGTAGTTAATTAAAAACTACTTTTCATGCAAATATAATGATTATTCCTTATAAAAGCCTACCTTTGCGCCCTAATTAAAAGAAATGATGACATTTAAACAGATGAATATTTCGGAGCCGGTGTGCCGTGCGCTCCTTGAAAAAAACTATTCTACTCCTACTCTTATACAAGAACAAGCCATACCGGAAGCCCTGACTGGGCGTGATCTATTAGGACTGGCTCAAACCGGAACCGGTAAAACGGCGGCATTTGCCATACCTATCATAGAACAATTGCTTGCCGACCCCACATCTCAGCAGAAAGGTGCTCCACGTAAGATTCGTGCTCTTATCCTTACTCCAACGCGTGAGTTGGCAATTCAGATTGATGAATCGCTGGCAGACTATACACGATATACCACGTTGCGCCATACCGTTATTTTCGGTGGGGTAAAGCAGAAGTCGCAAACCGATGAATTGCGTGCCGGAACAGATATCCTGACGGCTACTCCCGGTCGTTTGCTCGATCTGATGTCACAAGGATTTATCCGCCTCGACCATGTGCGGCACTTCGTGCTTGACGAAGCTGACCGTATGCTCGATATGGGATTCATCCACGATGTAAAGCGCTTGTTGCCTAAGCTCCCGCCCAAGAAGCAAACCTTGTTCTTTTCGGCTACCATGCCTGATAGTATTGACCGCCTGGCTAAAAGTTTATTGCGCAATCCGGCGAGGGTGGAAGTCACTCCGGCATCCAGCGTAGTGGAAATCATCAGTCAGTCAGTCTATCGTGTAGAAAAGCCTCAGAAGAAGGAATTGCTGGCACAACTATTACTCGGAGAGGCCGGACATCAGGTACTTGTATTTTCGCGTACCAAACATGGGGCGGATAATATAGCGCGCTATTTATCACGTCGTGGCATCACTTGTGAAAGTATCCATGGAGATAAGTCGCAAAATTCCCGCCAGCGTGCATTGAGTAATTTCAAGGAAGGTCGTTCCAATGTAATTATCGCTACGGATATTGCGGCACGCGGTATTGATATCAAAGGTTTGGATTTGGTTCTCAACTACGATTTGCCCGATGTACCGGAAACTTATGTCCATCGTATCGGACGTACGGGACGTGCGGGTTGCGAGGGACGTGCCATTGCCTTTTGTTCGGGCGAAGAAGTGCCGATGTTGCGTGAAATAGAGAAACTTACAGGTATCAAACTGGAGCAACGGAAACATGATTTACCGCCTTTGGAGGAGACGAAAACAGCTCCGGTTGTCAATGTTGCACGAAAGGTACAAGCGAAAGCACCGGCAGATAAGCAACAAGGCAAGCAGAACAATAAGAGGCGGGAGAACAGAAAGCCTGCCGAACCCTTGAAGAATACTCAGCAAGCAACGGTTGTTGCTGAAAAGCCCAAACGTCATAATCGTCCGGCGAAACCGAAATTGGTCCGCGAACCGCAACAAAAGCAATCGGCGGATAAAACGGAGCAAGCATCCAGTCGTTCGGCAAAGTTGCGTTCGCGTTATGAAAATTATGAATGATTGGCTATAGTTTATCTAAACGCTTAAAGTTGTATTTCTTAACAAATGAACTTGTAAAATAAATTAGCTTTTATGCTTCTTGTTTTGTTCGAAAAGAAGAAAAAAAGTGATAGTTAAGTACATAGAAAATCTTTTTTATTCTTTTAAAAGTTTGTATATTAGCGCCTTGAAGATACTCGAAAATGTATTTTATTTTTGTTTTAAGTGTCTCTAACCCTAAGGTGTAAAAAGTAATATGATCGAAAAGAACAAGAGTTTAAGTGTATTTCTCCTTCATTTCTTAGAGCGTTTAAATGGATGTGAATCCATTGAAAAGAAAATCACGGAATCATTGACGGATATTTGTACTTTCTATAAGTTTAAAAAAGGATTTGTCTATCAGACCGATGGTTTTCGCTATTTCTTCCTGAAAGAAACGATTGGAAATGAAGACCATTCTCTGAAGCGTCGCTTTGAGATGAGTGAAATGACCAAAATACATTCCGATCGTATGAAGGTCAAGAACCGTCCTTTTTATGCCAGTAGAAACGATGACAATTCCTTAGTTGACATTGACGTTCTTGATTTTCATAAAACGGATTCCTTGCTGGTCCGTCAGTTTGAAGATAGTGAAGGAAAGATTATCGGTTTTATAGGATTTGCGGATAGGGAGGATACAACTCCTTTCACGGATGAGGAATTGCAAACCATTCATCTATTGCTGGGGTCGCTTTCCAAAGAAATAGCCGTTCGTGAGTATAAAGAACGGGAAGTGCGGGCAAGCAATACGCTGGGTAGCATCATGAACAATATGGGAGTCGACATTTATGTGAACTCTTTTGATTCTCATGATATGTTGTATGCCAATGCGTCTATGGCAGCTCCGTATGGTGGCATTAAGCATTTTGAAGGAAAGAAGTGCTGGCAGGCCCTTTATACCGATAAAACGGGCGAATGTGAGTTTTGTCCTAAAAGACACCTGATCGACGAAAACGGTCTACCTACTAAAGTTTATTCCTGGGACTACCAACGCCCGTTCGATCAATGTTGGTTTCGTGTATTCAGTGCGGCATTTCCCTGGATAGACGGTCAGATGGCACATGTCATTACCAGCGTTGATATTGATCATCAGAAAAAGATAGAAGAAGAATTGATAATAGCCAAGGATAAGGCCGAAAATCTGGATCGCTTGAAGTCCGCCTTTCTGGCTAACATGAGTCATGAGATTCGTACTCCGTTGAATTCCATAGTTGGTTTCGCAAGTATGCTTGTTGAGGAGGAAGATAAAGAAGAGCGTCAGGGCTATATTGAAATCATGCAAGAGAATACGGAATTGCTCTTACAATTGATATCCGACATTCTCGATTTATCCAAGATAGAGGCGGGAACGCTCGATTTCAACATGGGATATTTGAATATCAGGGACTTCTGTGAAGATATATTGCGTGGTTATGAAATCAAGGAAGATAAGCCTGTACCGGTTGTGCTGGCTTCCGGTCTGCCAGATTATCGTATCTATACGGATAAGAAACGTCTGATGCAGGTCATTACCAACTTTATAAATAATGCTCTGAAATTCACCAGTAAGGGGCAGATCACTCTGGAGTACCATTTTAAAGAGGGGACTAATGAAATAGAGTTCTCGGTTACGGATACAGGTATCGGCATCGCACCGGATGCGGTGGGTCAGGTTTTCGACCGATTTGTGAAGCTTAACACATTCTCCAAGGGCACCGGCTTAGGGTTGTCCATTTGCCGGAGTATCGTGGAGCACCTTGGTGGCACTATTGGCGCCGAATCGGAAATAGGGGTTGGGAGTCGTTTCTGGTTTACGCATCCTTGCGCGGAATCGGCCTGATTATGGAGTAGTCTATTATTTATAAACTAAATTTATAAGCTAATGAGAAACAAAACGTGGAAGTATCTGGTTGTTACATCTGCAATATTCGTGTTATCAGCTTGTGGCGGAGGCACAAAAAAGCAAGTAAATGAGGATGTAAGTATGGATAGTGTAAATGTGGTGTGCGATGGCCTGAAGACATTGCAACTGGATGAAGTGAAAGTTACCTGGATACAGGATAATGCGAAAGAGCGCCTGATGGAAAGAACGCTTTTCGCGGATGCTGACGATAGTCTGATAGAGAGTTTGAAACTACAAAGCGGAATACCTTCGTCCATGAGTGCTTTTCTGGTAGAAACGGGTGGAATCCGAATCCTGTTCGATACGGGCATGGGAGCACCGGATAGCCGTTTGCTATCGGGCTTGGCTTCTTTGGGAGTTACCCCTTCCGATATTAAATATTTGTATCTCACCCATTTCCATGGCGATCACATCGGTGGAATGATGAGAGGGGATAGTGTTGTGTTTCCTGATGCTGAAGTGTATGCATCGAAAGTGGAATATGATGCCTGGCTCAAGATGCCTGCCGACAGGAATGCGCAAGTGTTGAAAACGATGAATGCTTATAAAGACCGTTTGCATCTGTTTGAGTTCGGAGAAACATTGCCGGGCAATGTCGTTGCGATGAATGCTGAGGGACATACTCCCGGGCATACCGTGTTCCAGGCGAACAAATTGTTGGTGATTGCCGATCTTATCCATGGAGCTGCCCTTCAGTTGGAGCATCCCGAAATCTGCGCTACGTATGATATGGATAGGGGAAGGCGGTGAAATCACGTAAGTATTTCCTTCAATATGCCAAAGACAATGGTTTGACGATGGCAGGTATGCATTTGCCGGCTCCGGCATTCAAATAGTATTTTCCAAATTGGTACTAACAGGGGGTGTTTCTTCACCCTCTTTTGATTTTTCCAAAGTTTTCGGACGCTTCATAGGCGAGGGCTTCTTTCCGTATTTACGTTCTTTTTCCCAAGCGGCTTTCCGGGCTTGGTATGCTTCGTATTGTTTTTCTAAATAATTGTCGGCCATAATGTAATCGTTTAAAATAAAGATGTTTATCGTTGGGTAGGCAATGAGAACTCTTGCCAGTCGTACTCCTGTCCGTTTTCATCGGCTACGGCAACGCGTATGATGACTTCTCCCGTCTTTATCCGTTCTCCGGCATTGATGCTGGCGGTATATTTCACACCTTCATGAGGCTTAATCTGCTCTATCATGACCGAGGGTGAAATATAGATACGCTTCATGCCCGTGATTTCGGCCACTACCGGTACTACGTTGAAAGCTGTTCTGTTTCCTTCGTTTATGATTTCGAAGATCACTTTACAATTTTCGCCTGAGTTGATTGTATGGTCGCGATTGGCGTCAATGAAACGTATATTATGTATTCTCAGATTCTCGATAGCTGATGAATATTGGGGTTGGGGTCTGGAAGGTTGAGTCCTTTCTACCCGGTAGCTATATTCTTCTGTCTGCTTGGGGGCGGTAGCGGCATTTGCGATGGCTGCTCCGGCGATGGTTCCGACGATGGTACCAATGGCGGAACCCCGGTAGCCACCTCTCCATCCCCTGTTGCTTTCGCCAATGAGGCCTCCGATGGCGCCTCCCACATTTCCTCCGATGGATGCTCCGGCCAACACCGCTCCCGGGTCACCTGCCGCCATACGATTGGTACTACATCCGCTACATAGCATGGCTAATGCTAATATTCCTATGAAATACGTAGTAATTCGTTTCTTCATATCTGAATCCTTTAACACCTGCTTGATAACCGTTGGTTTGCCTATCTGACGAGTACCCATTACGACTTGAATGAACTTTCGCTGTTCTTTAAGCCGATTCATAATTACTTGATATTCTGATCTTTTATACATAGGGTTACATTTCACTCAGTGCACTAAGTATTTTTACTCAATACAAAGATAACAAATATATTAAATTAATAATCATGTGTTTACGAAGAAAATTCGATTTTTGCAATTAGACAAGTGTTCTGTAATACAAATGTGATCAGTACAACTTGTGAGAACCAGATAGTCGGAAAGGTGAGTTTTGGGAACAAAAGTTCTTTAGAATATTGTGGATTTGGAGGATATAGCCTATTTTTACGAGAAATAAAATGCAAGATTGGCTATGAGTGCTTTTCGTTCCATAGAAGAATTCGTGAAGAGTCTTTTGTAATTTATCCAACGGAAGGAACTTCTGTTTTTATAGAAGATTATGAGCACTTCCGAATTCCCGATGATGTGGTTGTGGTAGGGATGGAAAATGGAGCGAATTTTCAACGGATTCGTGGGCGGAAATACTTATTTGAGGACTTGAAAGTTCTTTTTGTGTCCCGTTATCCTCAATCAACAGATTTGCATACTTGGTTGCAGATGATTCATAGATATGGGAAGGGAGCAAGAGGGGTATATAATTGGATTATAAGAGACGGGCTGATTTTAATACAATGAATAACAAAAATAAAATCTGTATTTTATGGTAACAATATCTAACTTTGAACGCTATGTTCTTCCTAAGATTCTGGCGCGCGGTGAAGATTATTACGACTCTGGTGCTGTGCTGGGAATTGAAGAAGAGTCTCCGGGGGAATGGTTTGCAACAGTCTGTGGAACGGAGCACTATGAGGTAACCGTGTCGCTGGCAGGGGATGAAATTGCTGAGTGGGAATGTGATTGTCCTTACGATGGAAATATTTGTAAGCATGTGGTGGCTACGCTTCTGGCAATTCGTGATAATAGAAGCAAAGCCGGCTGTTTTTTGTCTGCTAAAGAAGTGGATGCTCGAATGAATATACTGGGACAGAGTGTATCCGAAATTGTGAAGGATAAAGAAGTAGAGCAGGTCCTTCGGTTTGTAGAATCGGATAAGTTATCCGGTTTTGTTTTGCAATATGCTTCTTCACATTCTGATTTTAAGTCAGCTTTGATGGAGGCTTTTTTGCCTAAGAAACCGGCGAAAAAGGTGGATTATCGAAGTGAAATAGAGAGTTGCTTTAATTCTTCATATAGAAAAAACTTCAAGAGGGGAAGATATTATGAACCAGAGATTGATTGGGATGAGTTATCTGATAAAATAGAGAAATATTTGACTAAAGCAACTTTGTTGTTTCAACGGCAGGCTTTGGAAGAGGCGGCGACAATTGTTCTTCAGATACTTCATTCTATAGGAGGTCATTATATTGAAGAAGATTTTCTGTATAATGATGGTTATATTGATTTTGGAATTAGTTGTGAAGACGCCGGGGATTTATTGCTTAAGGTAGTTCAACATTCGGATACGTCACAGGCATTGAAGGAGAATATATTGAGCGAAATTATCCAAATAGGTAAAATGGCAACATATCGTGAGTATGATATTTTTGATATGGATGATTTGATACAACAAATTATGCTTTCAGTGCAATCTAAAGAGGAGGCGTTGGCAACTGTAAACCAGCTTATAATGGAGAAGAAGGAACATTGGGACCTCTATAAGCTGGTGGTTCGGAAAATAGAAATATTAAAGGAATTGGGTAAGACTGCCGAAGTTGAAACTACGATATCTGAATTTCTTTATTTGCCTGAAATAAGGCGGCAGGAAATTGCAAAGCTATTGGAAGGGAAATGTTATGAGAAGGCTATCGGTATGCTGAATGAAGGGATAGTGATAGCTGAAAGAGCGGGAGAGCTTGGTATAGTAGGAGAATGGCAGGAACAATTACTTTCCATTTATGAGGAAATGCATGATGTCGCCAAAATTATTGAGATGTGTCGATTGCTATTTATTCATACGGATGGAAGTCTGGGTTATTATCATAAACTCAAATCATTGGTGCCTTCCATGGATTGGAAAGAGTACTTAAACGCATTGATGCAGGAAACCACTTTCTATGATTACTGGGGGACTGGAAATAATAAAGCAGAGATTTATATAGAAGAAAAGGATTATGATAAATTATTTGGTTATCTGTCCGCTTTGGAATACAGGCGTTTGGATGCTCTTTTGCAGTATGCCTCTCATCTGAATGCTACTCATTCCTCCCAAATTCTTCCTTTATTTACAGATGATCTTCGTACGTATGCGGAGAAAAATCTGGGGCGGAACCATTATGAATATATAGCCCGGGTGCTGCGAGGTATGCGGAAATTGAATGGTGGGAAGGAGGCCGTGAAACAATTGGTGGAAGAATTCAGGATCTTGTATAAACGTCGTTCGGCGATGATGCAGGAATTGGGGGAATTCTAAAGATTATCCAATTCACTAGTGTCTCTTTATTCATGGGACACTAGTGAATCGCTCTATTACAGAAAATAAAACTTTTATAAATTATAGTAGTACGATTTTAGAGGCTGTAATTTAAACTGTGTCAGCAAAGCAAACAAAAAAAGTATTAACTTTGCTAACACAGTTTTTTTATGAGTGAAGAATTTGATTTTGAACGGATCAAGAACAAGGCAATCGAGCAGCTCAAGGCTGGCAAGCCCTTGTTGGGTAAGGACGGAGCTTTTGCCCCGTTATTGGAGAGCATTTTAAATGCAGCCTTAGAAGGTGAGATGGATGCCCATCTTTCCGAGGATGAACGCATGAGTGGCAACCGTCGTAATGGCAAGATGCAGAAGCAGGTGCAAACTTCTATGGGTGAGGTGACCGTTTCTACACCCCGTGATCGTAATTCCAGCTTCGATCCTCAGTTTATAAAGAAGCGGGAGACCATTCTTGCGGAAGGTGTTGCTGACCGCATAATCGGCCTTTATGCCCTTGGTAATAGTACACGTGAAATAAGCGACTGGATGGAAGAGAATCTTGGTAACCGTGTGTCTGCCGAAACAATCAGTTCCATCACTGACCGGGTACTTCCGGAAATAAAAGCGTGGCGTTCGCGTAGCCTGGACTATATTTATCCGATAGTTTGGATGGATGCCATTCATTATAAAGTCATGGATGAGAGAGGCTGTGCCATTACACGTGCAATCTACAACGTATTGGCTATAGATAAGGACGGTCGTAAGGATTTGCTTGGGATGTACATCTCTAAGAATGAGGGGGCAAACTTCTGGTTGAATGTGCTGACCGATTTACAGAACCGTGGTGTACACGACATTCTCATAGCTTGTGTCGATGGTCTGAAGGGCTTCCCGGATGCCATCCAAAGCGTATTCCCTGATACCATAGTGCAACTTTGTATCGTCCATCAGATACGTAACTCCATCAAATATGTCGGCAGTAAACACCAGAAGGAGTTTCTTAAAGATCTGAAACGGGTTTACGGTGCAGTCAGCAAGGATGCCGCTGAAACGGAGCTTCTTGATTTAGATCAGAAATGGGGAGATAAATATCCTATCGTCATCAAGTCGTGGCAGGACAACTGGGAAAAGCTCACTGAATACTTCCAGTTCACATCCGATATACGTCGTATGATTTATACGACGAATACCGTTGAAGGCTACCACCGGCAAATACGGAAAGTTACAAAAAACAAGGGCGTGTTCCCTAATGACACCGCCCTTGAGAAGCTTGTCTACCTCGCTTATCGCAACATACGCAAGAAATGGACTATGCCACTGGCTAATTGGGGCACAATTGCCCAACAACTGGCGATAAAGTTTGGAGATAGATTTAAGTTGTTGTAATTTTACGCTCGTCGGGAGTGCTGGTGCACCCCCTTGGCGCTGGCCGATCCCCGACCGATGAGCTTGAAAGAAAAACAGCGCATGACACAGTTTACTTTACGCCACCCGATTTTATCTTTTGAGCCATTAGCCTACGGCGTTCATTCAAAAAGGAATCATCAGTGTGTTCCATCTCAATTATGTTGGCTGGAATGCATTACATCGAGGTTGTAATGGTCGATGTTACGTTTTACTTGCCGTGCACCTTCTTGACGAACTAATAAGAATTTCTTATAAGTTCGATTTTCATCCAATTCTTTATCCTCGTAGATGTTTTTGATATGCATAGAGATATTCTCCTGCGTAGTATCATAAATTTCGGCTAACTGATTTTGAGTCAACCAAACATCTTCATTAGAAAAGCGTACATTGACTTTTGTTACGCCGTCTTCATCTTGATAGATGATGATTCCATTATTTTCTTTCATAAGTAGATATTCATAATTATTTCAGTTGCTTTCCTTCTATTCCTCTTCCTACACCATTGGAACCTATCAACACGTTCAGGCTGTTCAGCCTAATCTTTGCGTTGCGGATGGATTTATAGTTTTCTATGAAGATTTGTTCTATCATACTCAATGTTTTTATTTCACAAAGTTAGAAAAAGAAATTGTATAAGTGGTATGAGTGATGATGTTTTCTGCTGTATTAAGAAAATACAATTCTATTTTCTTTCCACCTTCTTCACCCACAAAAAATAACTCTTCAGCAACGTCTCTTCCGGTATAAGTTCCATCATTCCGTGCTCTTCCAGATACAACTCCGTAGCCCTTGTAAACATCATCCCGTTCTTAAACTTGTTCCTGCGCAGGAAGCGGTAATAATCCATTCTCATTTCATAGTTGATTTCCTGTTCCAGGATTTTCACGGCTTCTTCTCCTAAATAATTGTAGGTTCGTGGATCTTTCCCTACACTGGGGCAGGGTAGGGAAAAGGTGATATTTCCCTGATCCCGCCATGACACACCTTTGGGGCGGGGAGTGGTGAGCTGTAGTAGGCAACTGTAAAGGTTCTGATTTTTTGTGAAACGGATGGCACCCTCTATGGTACAATGCGCGTATGCGCTTTGCAGGTAAGCCGCGAGATAGGGCTTTACCTGAATGGTAACTGTAATCATTTTGTATATTGTTTTGAAGTGAAAAATATTTCCATACGTTTGTGTCCCTGTGGCGGGGAGCGTTCCTCGGAGCAGTGGAAGAAGGTAGATGTGTTACTCCGGCAAACGATGGAAAATCAAATGATTACGGTATGTCGATGTTGCTCTACGGCCAATAGGTCGTTTCTCTACGAGGAAGGGTGCTTTGCCCGTAGAGGAACGCATGGCTTCTCTACGGGACTAAATCACCCGCCTCTGACCTTTGGTGCAAATATCTGTCAAATTAACATCTCTGGCAAAACTTAAAGGCGGCGGTTAAAGATAGTATTGTAATGAAACATTTGTCTTTAATGCCTGTTTGTGACGTAGTATATGCGCGTGCAATAACGTGCGAAAAAATGAATGAATATGAAGACAGTCTATTTAAACAATTTTATGAGTTCGGTGGTCACTGAACTTGAAAGAAACGGGCAGTACAGTACCGCCCATGTATGTGGTAGCGTGCTGCGGTCCGTGATGGTCTTTGATGGCGACGGTTTGCTTCTGTCCGGCATTACGCCCCTGTGGTTGAAGGCGTATGAGCATTACCTGCTCCATAAGGGCGAAAAAGGCCTGGAGTGGAATACAATCTCTACCTATATGCGCATGCTTCGGGCGGTTTATAACCGGGCGGTAGTGCGTAAACTGGTGCCTTTCGTTCCTCATTTGTTCCGGGAAGTGTTCACAGGGCGCAAGGCAGACCATCGGCGGGTATTGGAACGGGATGATATGCGGCAATTACTGGCAGAAAAGGATTTGGATATTATCTCTCCCGGTATGGAGTGGGCACGCGCATGTTTGGAACTTATGTTTCGCTTTCATGGGATGCCTTTTGTTGATCTTGCCCATCTTCGGAAGTCTGATTTGAAGGATGGCTATCTGACCTTGCGCCGCAGAAAGACGGGGATGCCGCTTTCTGCGCGTGTGGATAGTCGAGCTATGCAGTTGTTGGAGCGCTACCGGAACTGGGACGACACTTCGCCTTATCTACTTTGTTTTCTGGATGGAAGTCTGGAAGGAATGGCTGCTTACAGGGATTACTTGCGGATATTACGCTTGCTTAACAGTAAACTGCGTGCGCTTGCTCTGTGGAGGAAAGTACGGGGTAAAGTGACATCGTACACGGCCCGACATACGTGGGCCACTGCGGGCAAGTACTGTCACATTCCCATTGAAATCATTTCCGAAGGGCTGGGACACGCTTCCGTAACTACTACCGAGGGGTATATGAAAGGCTTCGGAAACAGCCGGATGGAGCGGGCGAACAAGGTTATAATGAATTACATATTTAAGGGATAAACTAATACGATTTATGAATAGTAAATAGTTGATATATAGTATAATGTGAAGAATTTACCTTGTAGGTAACGGAAATGCTATTATGGCGCAAAAGTAGATAACATATTTCTAACTTCCAAGAGAAAGATGTTTTATTTGCCTGCTTACATGGATTTATTGACCGATGATTTATATTAGAAAACAAATACAATAGATTCTACAAGTTTCTCTTTCGACGCATAAAGCGAATCGGTGATTCTTCACCTTGCCCCCGTGCAAATCTGCATACTGCTCCCCTTACCCGTTTCCGAAAGCCGGAGACGGGGAAAGAATATTGTACGCTATGAGCCGTATGTACGTATAAATTCTTATATATATCGGACCTTTATGAGCTTTATTTCTTATCGTATCTGTGTGTATCCGTTACCTACAAGGTAATGACAGTGCATATAGTGAATAAAACCGAACAAATATCATGATAACACCCAAAACCCAGGCTGCCATCGCAGTACTCAACGACATCTATGCGGGAGGAGACACAGCCCGCACGGACGCCTGCCGCCTTACGGAGCAAGACATGGATACCCTGCTTTCAAAGCTTTCAAGTGCCGGACTCATCAAACTCTCCGGCAAGGGGGATCCCCGTGATATACAGTCGTACATTCCTGCGCGTAATTCTTCCGATGTCTCCCTTCTCGATATCCTCGAAGCCACGGGCGAGCATCTGAACTGCAACCATCCCACTACTGAAGAATTTTACCTGCGCTACGGCAGGGCTGCGCAGAAACTCGGGATAGTGAACTATATCACCAGGGAATACCTGCATGGGATAAAGCTGTTTGAGTTGTAAACGTAATCCGGGAAGTCATTTGAAAAGAAACACTTTCATATTATTCCTGCTCCTGCTGCTGTTCCGCCTTGCGGACCTGCATTCCCAGACCCTTGCCGTGAAGAGCGACCTGCTGACCGGAGCGCTCTCCTCGCCCAATCTTTCCGTGGAGGTTAAACTCTCCGACCGGTTCACGCTGGAAGCCGGTTTCCACTATAATCCTTTCCCGGCGGGTGGAGACAAGCGTTGGAAACACTGGTTCGTACAGCCGGAACTGCGCTACTGGATGTGCCAGCCCTTCGGCGGACACTTCTTCGGCGCGCACCTGATGTATGGGGTATATAATGCAGGCGACATGAAACTTCCTTTGGGACTCTTCAAGGGCGTCCGTTCTTCAAGGTATGAGGGCGACTTTCTGGGGCTGGGGGTATCGTACGGCTACCACTTCATCCTCTCGCCCCGTTGGAGCATTGAGACAAGCCTCGGCGTTGGATTCCTGCATATCGGCTACGAGCGCTACCGCTGCCTGCATTGCGGTGAGCAGACCGGGGGCGGGTATAAAAACTTCATTGCCCCGACCCGGGCCGCGGTATCGCTGGTATACTTGATAAATTGAGAGTTGGGAAATGAAAATTGAAAGCAGTTTATAGTTAGTAATTTGTAATTAAACATAGAGCATGAAAAATTTAATCCGTATTCCTCTGACATTGGCACTTCTGTTCGCCACATGCGGTTTCTGTCCGGGACAGGAGTTCTACCGGGGAGAATTGTTTGTCACCGGACAGCATTTTTCACAGACTGACGGACATCTGACCGTGGAACTTTCCGTAGACTTCGAAAACCTGCAAATGCCTTCTGATGAATCCCTGACCGTGACTCCCGTACTCAAAAGTGGCGAATACGAGCAGGAACTTCCCTCCGTACTCATCAACGGTGCGGAGAAACAGAAAGTGTATCAGCGTTCACAGGCATTGTCTGCAGGCAAACGTAACGGCAAGGCGCGCACTTCGCCCATCCCGGCAGTCGTGATTCGTGACGACCTTGCGGTCTCCCGCGCGTTTACCTATAAGGTGTCGGTCCCTTACGAGGAGTGGATGGAGTGGGCCGTCCTCCTGCTGCGTTCGCAGGAATGCGCCTGCCACGGGCGGAAAGGGGATATCTACGAGGATAAGATAGCGGACGGCATCCGCCTTCCGAAAATGAAGACATCACCTTTGGATGCGGATACCGATGCCGGTTTCCTTTCATTGGTGAACTTTATCCAGCCCGCACCGGACAGGGATACGCTACATTGCATAACAGGATTCATCCCGTACTTTGAACCGGAATCGGAGCGGAAGGACGGTAAGCAACTGGGCGAACTCTCCGAAGAAAAGCAGAACTTTGAAATCTACTACCGTCTTCGTAACGCCCTTCGTGACGTGCGCCGGGAGACGGGCGCGGAACTGTCGAAAGTCAGTGTGACGGGCTATGGCGCCCCCGTGGGTAACCTGAAGAAGAACGAGGCCAACGCCCTGATACGTGCGCTTAAACTGAAGGAATACCTGCGTGAAAACCGCTTGGCCGGAAGAACCCTGCTGGAAGTGAACTGGATTTCCGAAGACTGGGACTCCATCACCAGTCTGGTGAGGGAAAGTGATATGATGCTCAGGGATGCCACCCTCGACCTTATTGATAATGTGGAGGTCGCCAAAGGCCGCGAACGCATGCTGATGTCGCTTGCCGACGGCAAGCCTTACAAGTATCTTGTGGAGAAGGTCTTCCCGGCAGTGATGCGCGTGGGCTACCGGATAGAATACACGCGCAAGCCCCTGGACGCTGCCGAAAGCCTCCAACTGTTGCGCAGCGGACGGCAGCGTGCCCTTCGTTTGAATGAGTTCTTCGCTGTGGCCGACAGCTATCCGGCAGGTTCCACCGAATACAATGACGTGCTTGACCTTGCGGCCAGGCTTTTCCCGGACAGCCCGGAGGCCAATATCAACGCCGCGGCGGTGGCCCTGAGCAAAAAGGAACTTTCCAAAGCGCGCGGGTATCTGGAACGTTTCGCCACCCTCCCGATAGCCTATAATAACATGGGCATCCTCTGCCTACTCGAAGGCAACCGTGACAAGGCAGAGGTGTATCTTACGATGGCGGCGGCCACCGGAGTGGAACAGGCGGTTAAGGCGTTGGGGAAATTAAAAATTAAAAAATGAGCACTGCGGATTGGAAAATTAGAGAATAACCATAAACAGTATAATATATGAAAATTAGTAACTACCTATGGGCGGTGCTGGCAACAGCAACCCTTTCACTGACCGCATGCGGCAGCGATGAAAACGAGAATGTAATTCAGCCGAAGGAAAAGACCGCGAAACTTGAACTGACCTTGGTGGGCACACCGGCGGACAGCCGTGCTACGGGGACTCTGCCTACCACGGATGAATCCCAGATCAACCGCCTGACGGTGGCTGTATTCACCGAGGCGTCCGGTAACCCCGTCAATGCCCTGCGGGAATTCACGGGGGAGGACATCGAAGCAGCAAGTGGTACCGGAAAGAAGATTACGATGCTTTGCGAACCCGGCAACGGACAGATGATCTATGTGGTAGCCAATGCTTCTACAGGACTTTTTGCGGGAGTGACCAACCTTGCCGGCTTCAAAGCCAAGTTGATGCTGCTCTCAGAAACGACCAAGGCTGCGGGAGCCGATGACGCGACGGATATACAAAAGGCCAATAACCTGCCGATGCTGGGAAGCGCTACCGGAAAGGATTTCACTGCAGGAACGAAAACCGAGGCGAACATAGCCCTGTCCCGCCTTGTGGCGAGGGTATCTATCAGCAGCATCAAGACGGCTTTCGATCCGGTGGGACGGTTTAAGGATGCGACATTCAAGGTGGATGCGATTTACCTGAAGAATGCCAACAGTTCCGTCAATGCGGACAAGGCGGGTAGTGTTCTTGTTCATGGGGGTGACGGGAGCACTGGTACAAAAAAGTACCTGTACGCGACGGTGACTGGCCATACAGTCAATACGGAACTTACTACCCCGTATTACTTCTACACATTTCCGAATGCTTCTACAAGTGAACCTACCAAACTCATCATTAAAGGGACGTTTGATGCGGATGGGGCCGGTGTTGTCAGTACTCCCATAGCCCGTTATTATCCTATCACTATTAACAAGAAACAGGCGAACACCACCATTGCGGGAGGGGCGGGTACGGACAAGGGCAGTATAGCCGCCAATATCCGGTACGTACTTACCGCCGTCATCAAGGGTGAAGGTGCCCCTGACGATAACACGGATATAGACCCCGCTACCCTGCAACTCACGATCACTGTCGCTGATTGGGCGCTGGCCATCAACCAGAATGTGACCTTCGAGTGATTATTAATATGAGACTGATATGACATTATAAACCAATTCGTACCCAAGCTATGCGAGTTTCCGGAACATCCCCTGTCTTTCCGCTCTTTCTTCTTTTTCTCCTCTGTTGCGCCTCGTGTGTGCGTGAGGATATGGAAGATTGCGTCCGTTACGAACTGCATGTCCGTGCGGTGGACACCGATGGGAACGACTTAACCGAAAGCGGAGTCTTGCAGAAATCGGATATCTATCTTTTTAATGAGCAGGGGTTTGTCAGAATGATTTCCTCCGATGGCTTTTCCGACTTCTATTTTGGAGAGGACAAGGGCGAACGGCTCACGCTTGTAGCCTGGGGCAATCTGAAGGAGGATACCCTGATTACTACGGAGATAGCACCGGGCACGCCCCTGAAGGAGGCAAAACTTCAACTCAGGCAGTATGCCCACGGTACGCACATTCCGCTCACGGACCTGTTCTATTGCCGCAGGGAAATAGACGGGGCGGAGACCCGGGGTGTGGAAGGAACGGATATTACGGTTGTAATGGAACGTAAGGTGGCGGGTCTCAGCATACGCACGCGCTATCTTGCCGAGCGTTATCCTTACGGCGGTGAAGTGTACCGTTTTATCGTGCACTGTACCAGTACGGAAATGGATTTCACGGGCGAGGCCGCCGGAAACGGGGCCGGATATGAACCGGCTTCCGTTACCGACGCTAAGGGGGATGTCTATGCGCCGTCTTTCCATATCTTCCCAACCGGGGAGGGGAAGCCGTTGGAGATTGACATCTACCGGAAAGAGGAAAAATTGTTCACCATCACCGAGGACAATGAATTCCGCCCTTTGTATGCTCCTGTGGGCAAACAGACCAATATAGATATTGACTTCCGCTATGCGGAGGTCCGGGCCTTTGTGAGTGTGGTACCCTGGGGTACGGTCAGCCAGGATGTGGAAATGTAAGTAAGAATGCAATGATCAGGTTATTTGAATATAGAGTATACCGGACGACGGAGGAACCCGTACCGTTCTGCTGGAAAGTGCTTTTTGTGCTGTTCATGCTGGGCACGCTGCTGGCAATGGTGGCCGTGTGCGGTTCCTGCCAGCCGGAAGAGGAGGATATCGGAAATACGGGTGTGGGGGAAGGCCTGCCCGCTACCATCCGGCTGGAAGTGAGAGGTGAGGAACTGATGAATATCGCTACCCGTGATATTAATGAAAGTGTGGTCAGTAATCTTCATATTCTGGTGTATAACAGTTCGGGAGAACTGATCGGTCAGAAATATCAGACAGGCAGCTCTACGGTTACCGTGAATACCCGTAGTGCTACCGGATGTACCATCTATGCCATTGCCAATACGGGTAAAGCCGACTTGTTCAATGGATATGCCATACATAAAGAGTCATATCTGAAAAGTATGGTGTATAGTCTTACCAATTGGGACGACTTGGGTAAAGGTACTAATTTGCTAATGACCGGAAGCATGAAGAGTGTGAATATCAGGGCGGGAGCGCAGACTTTATCAACAAGATTGGCACTGACCCGCATGGTTGCACGAGTTGAGTTGAAAATCAAAGTGAAAGAGAGCAGTGGGATTACCATTACGGATTATTCCGTAAAGAACATCCCGGCATGTTCCTATTATGTAGCCCGCGCATCGGGAGATGCCGCACAGGCTGCTACTGCCGCACATTGGAAAGAAAGCGGGGTTATCGCTACGTCCGGAGCAACTTCGGTGAACAAGACTTTTTATATGTTTGAGAACCGTAGGGGGACTAAATCTATTTCCGCCCAGAAGGACAAAACGACCGCCAATGCACCAGCTAAGGCTACCTATGTAGTCGTTCATGGATTAGTTGGTTCTATAGCCGTAACGTGGACGGTATATCTTGGAGAAAACAATACGAGTGACTTTAACATTAAACGGAACAGTAACTATACATATAATATTACTTTGAATGACGTTGCGGCAACAGATACAAGGGTTGTTGTCGATTTTACGGGGACAGAAGATTTGAGTAGTGCAGGTACGGCAAATTGTTATCTTGCTAAAAAGGTAAACACATGGTATAAGTTTAAAGCTACGGTGAGAGGAAATGGAGCTACCACCGCAGCACTTATTTCTCCAACCGGAAGTGCTTTGGCTGCTAATGCTGCAATTAGCCCTGCAAGTGCAGAGCTCGTTTGGGAAACGAATGGCCATGGGAAAATCATTCAAGGAGTGATTTTAAAAGACGGATATGTCTATTTCAAAACCGGTCCGACAACTGAAGGGAATGCGGTGATTGCAGTAAAAGACAGAAGTGGCAACGTATTGTGGAGCTGGCATATTTGGAAAACTCATTTTAGTTTGGCGGAAATGCCTACACAAACATATAAGACGAATCCAAGAAGTGGAATGAATGGTCTAATTTATTCAGACGTTTTGCCGGCAAAACGTACACTGGTTATGATGAAATGTGATTTAGGAGCAGCTAGTAATGCTGCTACCAACAATGATGAGGTGGTGAAGACGTTTGGATTGTATTATCAATTTGGGCGTAAAGATCCTTTTCCAACAGCAAAGAACAGAGAAAGGAGAATTGATAATAACTCAGAAACAGTAGATGTTTTTGATCGAGACGGAAACAAACTGAATGCAGCTACCCTGAGGGGAGAAAACTATCAAATCATGAATCATTTTATCTCATCATCCGTCCAGCCAATTATCAGCTATTCAATAAAACAGCCGTTGACTTTTATTTTATGTAGTGAGGATAATTCTTTCAATTGGATTTATGGAGCCATAAGTCAGTCTGAAGCATGGAAAGTTTCCAATCGGTTGTGGGGTGGTAACCTTAATAATGAAACAAGTAGTAAACGTCTTGATACTAAGTTTACAGGTAAAACAATCTATGACCCTTGTCCTTCGGGGTGGTGTATGCCCCCTCAAGATACATGGACTAATTTTACAACCAGTCTTTTGGATGGAGATAGAAGTAGTAATTATAATATAAATATTGCGAGTTTATATAATTGTCCAATCGAAGATCAGAAAAATTATGTAGATGGTGATTATTCTGGATTTGTAAGTTCCACCGGAGTTTTTGGCCGTCGTTATTATATTAATGGCAATACAGGTGATAAGGCATTTTATCCTGCATCTGGTTATAGGAACGGTATTAATGGACAGATCTGTGATGTTGGTGCTAGCTCATGTGCATGGTCATCATCCCCTGTCAGTGCTGATTTACCACAAGGCGCTTGCTTGAATACAAATATTGCATGGGTATATCCTGTTAGTAGCCATAGTCGGGCAAATGGATTTCCTGTGCGCTGTGTTAAAGAAACATCTTTGTAAACAAATGTGCTGTTTGAGTGGCTGATAGTAAAGATCTGAATAGAAATATGGTTTCTGCTTCAAAAATAACACCTATACGTTTGATGTGATAAATAAAAAATAAAGATGCATTATTTATTAAGTGTTGTACCTCGATTGAAATAATTGTTTTGTTTATATTCTACAAATGCTTTTTAATTAGTAACTTTACCGAAAATATCAATCTAAAATTTTACAATTATGGAAGCAATGAATTATGAATATCTGATTAGGGCAGTCTTTAAATGTGGACGTACAAGAAGATTTGGAGCTGATGCTGATATTTTTCGTGGTTTAGAAAGAGTATCTGTACCATTTCCTGGTCAGAAGTCAGTTGACCAGTATAAACTTGGTTTCAAAATAGGAGAAGTGGCTGCATATTTACATACAGCATTATATGAAGTCCAAGAACAATATAAAGATGATAAAATGTTTATCTCAAAAATAGATAAATGCCTTGAATATCTATATGAGCCTTCATTAGAAGATATAGATAAATGTATCGAAGAAGCGTGGATTGCGTTCAAAGAAATTGGGTTATACGCAGGATAAAAAGAAAAATAACGGGAATAGCTGGCACGGTTATTCCCGTAACTATTTAATCAGTTATTATAAATCAGACAAGTCATTTGGGGTACTGTCGTAAATAATCACCCTAGGAATTAATATTATGCCTAATTATAATCTCAATGTTTTACAACCAGCTGAGTTTGAAGATTTGGCTCGAGACCTTATCCAGAAACAGTTTGGGGTTTTTGTTGAATCTTTTACAACTGGCAGAGATAGTGGTATAGACTTAAGATTTGCAACAATAAATGGAGGTAAGTCGATTGTCCAAGCAAAAAGATATAAGGATTATAGTTCATTACTATCCAATCTTAAAGGGGAGGTGGATAAAGTTCGAAGAATTAATCCAGATAACTATTATGTTGTTACGTCGGTAGGATTGACACCTAGGAATAAGGATGACATAAAAGAGTTATTCGCTCCTTACATCAAAGACACTACTCAAATTCTTGGGTCGAATGATATAAATAACTTGTTGGGTAATTTTGATGATGTGGAGAAAAAACATTATAAACTATGGCTTACTAGTACTAATATACTCCAAAGTATAATCAATAAGGAAGTTATAAATTGGTCGGATTTTGAACTGCAACACATAAAGCAACAAATAGCGACATATGTCCCTAATAAGAGTCTTGAACAGGCCCGAAATATTTTATCTCAATATAACTATGTGATAATATCTGGGATACCGGGTATCGGCAAGACAACTCTTGCAAATATTCTTTTATATGATTATCTAGCACATGGTTATGAGGAATTTGTAAATATTCCAGGTGATATGGATAATGCATCAAAGCTTTACGATCCCCATAAGAAGCAAGTATTTTTCTTCGATGATTTTTTGGGAGCCAATGTTTTTGAAGACAATGGCTCTGGATTCGCACAAAAATTAATATCTTTTATTCGAGTAGTAAAGAAAGATAATTCCAAGAAATTTATATTGACAACGCGTGAATACATTCTACGCGATGCAAACATTCATTATGAAAAAATCCGCAATGAGAATATAGAATTGGCAAAGTGTGTTCTCGATATTGGTTCTTATACAAAAACTGTTAGAGCAAAAATCTTGTATAACCATATTGCAAATGCAGATTTGCCAAAAGAGTATATCTCCGAATTTTTAAAAGACAAAGGATATAGATGGATTATCGGGCATCGTAATTTTAATCCACGTGTTATTGAGACCTATATTGACAAACAGCTCTGGATACAAGTGCCTGTGTCGGAATTTATGAATCGTTTCAAAGAGTTTTTCTCGAATCCACATATGGTTTGGGAAATGGCATTTGAAAATTTGAAGCCAGAGAGCCAATATGCACTTATGGTTCTTGCTTCAATGGGTGGTGAGGTTTCAATAGAAAGCTGGAATAAAGCATATTCCCATTTTGGTAAATTGACATCAGACCAGCTTCAGTTGAAGTACGATGACATTACATGGAATAAAACTGTGAAGATTCTACATGATTGTTTCATTAGAACTGGCAGATACCAAGGTCTTATTGTTGTCACATTCCATAATCCTTCTGTCAGAGATTTTATTGCTAATTATATTGAAAAGAGCGCTTATACTCAACGACTACTTTTGGAAGGTGCATTCTATCCAGAACAGTTAACCTCTCTATATGATGAATTTTTAAGTCAAAATATGCCTGAAATTTTTAGGTCCAATAATATTAGCCTTTCAGATTCAAATCTGGAAATATTAAGAGCTAAACTTATAGAATTCTTAAGCAATAATCCAGAATCATGCAAATTGAGCCGAACAGGCATAAGTTTTATAAAAAACTCCTATAGTAAGACAGCGTTTTTGAAAAGCTTTTCAGATAGATTTCCGAGTTATTTTAAGAAAATTCAAAATCAGTTATTGTCAATTCTTTTAACGCAAATTACTGAAGGTAATAATACGGATTTTTTTCAAAGGATTCAACTTATAAAGCGAATGAATTGGTCTAACAGAGAAACAGAGTTAAGAGATGTGCTGAATTTGTTAATTAATGAGGATAAGGATATTGATGATTATCCTGAATTGTTGAAATTGCTGCATGAAACAGGAAATATAGATTTAATAGATAAAACTCCGTTTCTTGAAAAAATGGAGGAGGAAATGATAGTTGACATGGATACAATGATAAATGGTTTCGCTGACTATGAGGAACGCGAGGAGTTATATCTTGAAATTGAGAAAAGACTTCCAGATGGTGTTGCATTAAGCCGAGCATTCTCTCGCCTACAAGAAATTCGGGATTCATTGGAGGATATTCCAGATGAAAATGATGAAGATTCTTATCGAGAGTCATCTTACGATAATGAACAAGAGGATTTTATAATAGATCGACTTATGGATTCATTATTACAATAGGCAAAATTGATCTTGCTTCATTGATCATTACATTATATATAGTGGAAGATTTTTAGGTATAAATGTGAATATCGTTCTCAATAAAAGGTGTGTTAAACAATAATGTTATCTTTGCATTCTGAATTAGCGTTCTTTTAATTTAATGTAAAACGAAGTCGAGTAAATAATTTTGCTTGTTTTTTAATTGTTATCATCTAGGAATAAATATTTATAAGTTGTTTGTTTTCGGTAAGGAAGATAAATAAAATGTCTTGTGCTGTAAATGTGAATCGCTTGACAATTTCGGCCTCTTTCGCCTAAAGTTTTATTGACTGATTGACCTGTGTGATACATGGCAAGTCAAAAAATGATTCTCCGGTGTTTTATTGCCACGCTCCGGTATTCATTTCAACGCTTCAGGAGAAAGTGGCAGATAAATAGGTCCTTAGGTCTTCTGCATGGATACTGTTAAACAGTATTTTCCTCTATCAACAAATACATCTCTCCATCTCAAACCGATAATATCGCTTATCTGAATCCCGCAGAAGCAGAAAAAATGGATTTTGTTCAAGTTGTTTACTTAGGTAAAACGGATTGATCTTGATAATATCCACATGGACAGCAGCCTTCAAAGCTCCATTTGTTAGAAATTGCTATATCTAAATATATATTTATCAGATTGGCATATTAAAGTATGACCAGTTATTATGTATAATCGTTTGTAAAATGAAGCCTATAGTTGCGTTTCTTAATTTGTACACTTGATTTAATCTATCGAATTTTCCGGATATACTTCCCTGTTTTCTTCCTCTTTTATGGATATGAGTTAGCTAAAGTCAGTAGATTATAACTGACAAATGCCTTTTAGTGCAACAACTAGGGTAGATATTATGGATTTAAGATGCCATAGTAAGTGTTCATTTGAGCTTTATAGAAGTTGCTGCACCTTTGCAACGTTAACGTTAGCGAAGAGATTTTGAACATGATTTATTTAATTTAAAAAGAAAAAGAACTATGAGTATTTTGTATAAGAAGGTTTGGAGATTATTAAATCCCCTCGATAAGAAATCGGCAAAGAAGGTATATCCGATAATCACTTATAAATATGGTGTGGCGATGGATCTGAAGCAGATTGCGAAAAAGATCAGCCGACTTTCCGGTGTGAGTGAAGGTGTGGTGAACTCTGTGCTGAAAGATTTCCGTACGGAGTTGAAAGAAGAGTTGCTTTTGGGGCGGTCGGTGAATATTGACGGACTGGGATTTTTTTATCTTGCCGCCCGTAGCAAGGGGGCGGATACAGCAGAGGCGTTTACGGCGAATGACATTACTGGCTTGCGCGTTTGTTTCCGTGCCAACAAGGAAATTCGTATTACAGCTAACGGAAGCACCCGCTCCGAAGGACTTAGCCTCAAAGATGTGGATCGCATCAATGACGAACTTCCTACAGAAGATGGCGGTTCGTCGTCACCTGACGGAGGAATAGTGGAAAACCCGCTTGGATAAAGTCTAAAGCCGAGGAACTTGGAAATTAAAAAATGAAGAATGAAAAATTAAACGATTGTATTTATGAAGAAGTCTGTTTTGAAAAAGATTCTAAAAGTAGTGATGGCTATTGTTTCGGCTGCGCTGGGAGCGCTGGGAAACAATGCAATGAAGTGATGACGAGGAGATATAAGATCTGAGTTAAATAATAGATAGGGGAGTGTCGGAATTCAGGCACTTCCCTATATTTTTAATGAACCATTCCGTAAAGTAAAGATCGTAAAAAAGCTATTCTGTGGAGTCAGTACTGTGCTTGTTGTATTGATGAGCAAAAGAACTATGTGTAAATAACGAATGAAAATGCGTAAGAAAAAACTCGTTACTTAATTGTGTTTTCGCCTGAATAACTCTACCTTTGTTTTCATAAACCTAAAAACCCGGTAAGTCATGAAATACAAACTATTAGTTCTTGATGTAGACGGAACTCTGCTCGATAGTGAGAAGAAAATCAGCAAGCGCACACTGGCCGCCTTGTTGAAAGTGCAACAGATGGGTGTACGCATCGTATTAGCTTCCGGCAGGCCCACCTATGGTCTTATGCCCATTGCCAAGGCTCTGGAACTGGGCAATTACGGAGGCTTCATTCTCTCCTACAATGGCGGGCAAATTATCAATGCTCAAAGTGGCGAACTACTCTTTGAGCGTAGGATAAACCCCGAAATGCTGCCCTATCTTGAAAAGAAATCCCGTAAGAACGGGTTTGCCATTTTTACGTATCACGAAGATACCATCATCACCGACTCGCCCGAAAACGAGCACATACGCCGCGAAGCCGAGCTGAATGGCCTGAAGATAATTGCCGAAACCGAATTCTCGATAGCGGTGGACTTTGCCCCTTGCAAGTGCATGCTGGTAAGCGATGACGAAGAAGCCCTCGTGGGGCTGGAGGACCACTGGTGCCGAAGGTTGAACGGAGCGCTGGATGTATTTCGTTCGGAACCCTATTTTCTGGAAGTGGTGCCCTGCTCCATTGATAAATCCAATACGCTGGGCGCCTTGCTTGAGAAGTTGGGCATCAACTCCGAAGAAGTCATCGCCATCGGCGACGGAGTTTGCGATGTCTCCATGATACAATCCGCCGGACTGGGCATCGCCATGGGAAACGCCCAAGACTCGGTGAAGGTCTGTGCCGACCGCATCACCGCCTCCAACGATGAAGACGGCGTGGCCGAAGCCGTGGAGAAGGCGATACTTGCCGAAATCCGCCCCGCCGACGTGCCCCTGGATCAACTCAACCAGCGTGCCCGCCATGCATTGATGGGAAATCTGGGCATACAATACACTTACGCCTCCGAAGATAGGGTAGAGGCCACCATGCCCGTGGACGAACGTACCCGCCAACCTTTCGGCATCCTGCACGGAGGTGCCAGCCTGGCATTGGCCGAAACCGTGGCCGGACTGGGTTCCATGATACTTTGCAAGCCGGACGAAATAGTGGTCGGCATGCAAGTCAGCGGAAATCATATTTCCTCGGCTCACGAGGGAGACACCGTAAGGGCTGTTGCAACCATCGTGCATAAAGGCCGCTCCTCGCATGTGTGGAATGTGGATGTGTTTACTTCCACGGCCAAGCTGGTGTCTTCGGTGCGTGTAGTCAATAGCATACTGAAAAAGGGATGATCGAAAATGAATTGGACAACGGGCCACAAGAACCACCCGTTGAATCCGCTAAGAAGAACAATACCCGGACCCTCGTAAAAAGAACACTTGCGATTGCCGGTTTAGCCTTGGTTGTATATTTTTTGTACTCCATCGTTCACCTGTTTGTTTCGCCCGACCGCAACATTCAGCAAATCTACCTGGTGCCCGAAGACGCGGCATTTATCATCCAGTCCTCGGCGCCCATCGACGATTGGGCAAAGTTCAGCGGAAGCGCAACCTGGCAATGCCTGAAGCGGGCGAAAGCCTTTGAGGACGTCACCCGGAATGTGGAAACGCTCGACACCGTGGTCCGAAGCAATAAAATGTTGTTATCGCTTGTGGGCAAACGGGATATGCTCATCTCGATCCATAAAGTCCGTGCCCGCGATTGGGATTTCCTGATTGTGCTGGACATGCAAAAGGCCTCCAAGATGGACTTGTTGAAGGATCAGCTTGAAACGGTGCTCACCATGGCGGGCAGTTCCGTAACCAACCGGATGCACAACGGGATTAACATCCTCGAAATGCGCGATCCGGATACACGCGATATTTTTTATTGCGCCTTCGTGGACAACCATTTTATAGGTTCCTATACCTCCAAACTTGTAGAATCGGCCATCGACTCACGCAACAAGCCCAAAATCGGTCTCGATCATTCTTTTATCGAAGCCGAAAAACTGGTGTCCGGCAAAGGACTTGTCCGCGTTTTTATCAATTATGCACGCCTGCCCCAATTCCTGAATATTTATCTGGGAACCGGAAACGAGTACATCGATATGTTCAGCAATTCCATGGATTTTGCCGGACTCTATTTCAATACCGACCACAAACGGATGGAGGTGAAAGGATATACCTTGCGGAAAGACACCGCCGATCCGTACATCATGGCCTTGCTGAACTCGGGTAAGCACCGGATGAAAGCCCACGAAATCCTGTCCGGACGGACGGCACTCTATACCAACATCGGTTTTAGCAATCCGGTGACATTTGTAAAGGAACTGGAGAATGCACTCGCGGTCCACGATCCGCAATGGTGCGAATCTTATAGGAGTTCCCGGAAGAAGATTGAAAGCCTGTTCGACATCTCTCTGGAAGAAAACTTCCTGAGCTGGATGTCGGGAGAATTTGCCATCACCCAATCCGAGCCGGGGCTGTTGGGGCACGATCCGGAACTGATTCTGGCCATCGGCGCCAAAAGCATCAAGGACGCCCGTAAGAATATGGAGTTTATAGAAAAGAAGATCAGGCGACGCACCCCGCTCCGGATAAAGACGGTTGATTATAAGGGATTTGAAATCAACTATGTGGAAATGAAAGGCTTCTTCCGTTTGTTCTTCGGAGGGCTGTTCGACAAGTTCGAAAAACCCTATTACACGTACGTGGACGATTATGTGGTGTTTAGCAACAAAGCCTCGTCTCTGCTCTCATTTATAGAAGATTACGATCAGAAGAACCTGTTGAAGGATAATCCGGGCTTTAAAAATGCCTTCTCGTACCTGAATTCGAGCTCTACCGTTTTCTTATATACGGATGTACATAAGTTTTATTGCCAGTTGAAGCCTATGATGAATGCCGTTACGTGGGGAGAGATACAATCGGACAAGGACATTGTCTACTCATTTCCCTATTGGACCATGCAGATTACGGGAGACGGCCAGTCCGCCTCGTTGCAATGCGTGATGGACTATAAACCTTATCAACCGGAAGAAGCGGCCGTAGCGGTGGTAGTGGACGATGAAGCCGACGAAGTAATGAACGAAGATGCCGAAACGGAGAAGGAGCAAATGAGTGAGTTGCAACGCTTCTATGTTGAGAAATTTGAGGGCAACGTCTTGCGGGAGTTTTATCCCGAAGGAGCGTTGAAGAGTGAAGCGGAAGTGAAAGAGGGAAAACGCCACGGACGCTATCGCGAATATTATGAGAACGGCAAACTGAAACTCCGCGGAAAATACGGAAATAACATACCCAAAGGCACATGGAAGTACTATACGGAGGAGGGAGAGTTTGAACGGAAAGAGAAGTATTAAAAAAGAGAAAAACAATGCTTGCATATACTTATATTGAACACGGAAAATTTGAACTTATAGAAAAACCGAAACCCGGGTTGAAAGACCCCCGCGACGCCATTGTCCGCGTGACGCTCGGCAGCATCTGCACCAGCGATTTGCACATCAAGCACGGTAGCGTGCCGCGTGCCTTGCCCGGAACCACGGTGGGGCACGAAATGGTAGGCATCGTGGAGCAAGTGGGCGCGGATGTCACTTCCATCAGGCCCGGCGACAGGGTTACGGTGAACGTAGAAACCTTTTGTGGCGAATGCTTCTTTTGCCGACACGGATATGTGAACAATTGCACCGATGCCAATGGTGGTTGGGCACTGGGTTGCCGCATCGACGGAGGCCAGGCCGAGTACGTCCGCGTGCCTTATGCCGACCAGGGATTGAACCGCATTCCGGATGCGGTGAGCGACGAACAAGCGCTCTTTGTGGGCGACGTGCTTGCCACGGGCTTTTGGGCGGCTCGCATATCGGAGATTACCGAAAAGGATACGGTGCTCATCATCGGCGCCGGCCCTACCGGAATCTGCACCCTGCTTTGCGTGATGCTCAAGCACCCCCGCCGCATCATTGTTTGCGAGAAATCTCCTGAAAGAATACGCCTTGTGCGTGAACATTATCCGGACGTACAGGTGGTGAAGCCGGAGGATTGCCGGGAGATTGTGTTGCGGAGTAGCGATCATGGCGGAGCCGACGTCGTGCTCGAGGTGGCAGGAACCGACGACACCTTCCGTCTGGCGTGGGAGTGTGCACGCCCCAATGCCATCGTCACCGTGGTGGCCCTCTACGATCATCCCCAGGTGCTTCCCCTGCCCGATATGTACGGAAAAAACCTGACCTTCAAGACCGGTGGCGTGGACGGGTGCGATTGCGCCGAGATACTTCGCCTGATTGAAGAAGGCAAGATAGACACCACGCCACTTATCACACACCGCTTCCCGTTGAATGAGATTGAGGAGGCTTACCGGATTTTTGAAAATAAACTGGATGGGGTGATGAAAGTTGCGGTATCTGAAAAAGAAAAGAAAGGAATAAGAGTGATTAGGGTTTAGTGATAAGTGATTAGCACCATTCGGTATATGATTTCAGTGGATTCTTTGTACCGGAGACATAACAAATGATGCGGGAACTGTACACCGAATGGTGCTAATCACTTATCACTAAACTCTAATCACTTTATCCATACCCTTATTAAAAAGAATACAGCCTTATGCCCATTATTGAAATATCCTCCTTGTCGCACCCCGGAATCGAGGTGTTCTCCACCCTCACCGAGGCCCAGTTGCGCAATCGCATCGAGCCCGATAAAGGCCTGTTCATAGCCGAAAGCCCGAAGGTGATCCGTGTAGCATTGGATGCCGGATATGAACCTCTGGCCCTCTTGTGCGAGCAAAAACACATCACCGGTGATGCCGCCGACATCATCAGTCGTTGCGGCGACGTGCCCGTCTATACGGGCGGACGGGAGTTACTCGCCACGCTGACGGGCTATGTCCTGACGCGCGGAGTGTTGTGCGCCATGCGTCGCCCTGCGCCCCGCACGGTGGAAGACACATGTCGGGATGCCCGGCGTATCGTCGTCATCGATGGTGTGGTGGACACCACGAACATTGGTGCCATTTTTCGTTCGGCGGCCGCCCTCGGGATGGATGCCGTGTTGCTGACGCGTAACTCTTGCGATCCGTTGAACCGTCGTGCGGTCAGGGTGTCCATGGGTTCGGTCTTTTTGGTTCCCTGGACGTGGCTGGACGGCACTCTCAGTGATCTGGCCCACCACGGCTTCCGCACCGCCGCCATGGCACTTACGGACGATTCTATCTCCATTGCCGATCCTGTCTTGACGTCCGAACCCCGGCTGGCCATTGTGATGGGAACGGAGGGAGAGGGGCTTCCACCCGATACGATTGCCGCGGCTGACTATGTAGTCCGTATCCCGATGGCGCATGGGGTCGATTCGCTCAATGTGGCGGCTGCAGCGGCCGTGGCGTTCTGGCAACTTAGGGCTACGGATTAAAACTATTCTTGTTTTAATTTCGATATGGACAATCTTCGGATGTATAAAGAATTACTTGCGGATAAATATTTCTAAGGAAGGAATTCCATGTGGCTGTTGGATGTGGTAGAGGGGAAGAGAATGACCGTAAGGAGTCTAAAAGAGAAACTTGGTGCATTATCAAAGAATGAGCCAATAGATTAAAATACCATTCCTCGCTCTTTCTATAAGCGTGAAATGGTATTTTGTTATTCAGTGCGTAATGTTGGGAATTCTTGTTTTTTATTGATAATTTATTATAGGTTACTTACCGATGCAGAAGTAATAATACGCTGATTATCAGGCTGTTATCGGTTAAATGGTAGAAAAAATCATAACTGTTTTTTAATCGGCTGATAGTCAGTAATTTATGATATGAAATGACAAATATACTTGATGGACTGATGAAATATATCTGTGTGTGTGCTAACATTTAACGTTTTTATTTATTATTAACTTGTAAACTTTACAAAGATACAAAAAATATGCATACCTCCTGATGCTATTTCGACTTTTATTTCTTCTCTATATGTATTGTGAATGAATACTGCATTAAACTTGCGAGTCTAATGGAATGTTTTTGCATCGGATTTTAGGTACTCTATACTGCCACATAATGTTTTTCATTGATTTCTAATGCATTGGTTTATTCATCAATACGGACAACCTGATTCTGGTAATATCCCACATTCTCACGGAACATCCATTTCCATTGCAGGCCACGTTCCATCACATCAGAATAATTATAATACTCATGATTACCGGGAACAATCAACACCTGCCTGTAGTTTTCATATGCCCATCTCCAAAACTTTGCCAGTGGAGCTACCTTATCCTTCAGGTAGAATATGTCTCCGGCCAATACCAGTACATAGCCTGTTACAGGCAATTCATTATGTTTTAGATATCTGCTGTTCTCTTGAAATTCCAGGTGCAGATCACTCATGTATTTTATTCTCCTTTCTTTGATTGTTCTATCTGTTTCTCTATGATTGACTTTACCTGTGCGAATGAAACCGGGGTAAAATCGTTGTTGTCAACACCTACATCGTATTGAGTGGGGAAAAGCATTTTCAGGCGCAGAGCATCCTTTCCTGTGTTATGTTTGCTAGTATGTACATGTCCGAAAAACTGCCACGTATCATTGTATGAGCCGCCATAGCAAAGGAACGGACAATGATTCAGATAAATCTTCTGTTTATCCACCTCAATATACATCTGCATCACTATCTTCTCGAAGTATTTCGCATAATTCTGCCTCAGATTCTTTATGTCATGGTTGCCGACAATAAGACAGATTTTTCCGTTCAGCCTGTTTAGTACATTTATCCATTCGGCAGAACCTCCCAGGCAGAAGTCGCCCAAATGAAATACGATATCACCCGAACCGACCACACGGTTCCAGTTGGAAATAATCGTCTCATTCATGTGGGCCACATCCTTGAAGGGTCTGCTGCAAAACCTGATGATATTGGTATGGTTGAAGTGGGTGTCAGATGTAAAGAACACCCTGCTTCCGTCAAATTTATAATCCATAATCTTCTTTTTTTTAGTGCACATCATTGCGCAATTAATACAAACTTCCAATACCCATGGACGGAAATGACGGAGAAGGGCGCATGATGCGAACGTCACCAATGGGTAAAAACAAAACCGCTGAAAAGTGTGGTAAGGACTTTCCAACGGCTTCAATTTATCTTTTCAATAAGGGGTATCTGCATCTAATATATCCCATCCTGTCTACAAAACGTTCGTTGGAAAGTATTTTTGAATTTATCGAATGATTCAATGTCTGAAGTATGAACATATGACATACGCTCAAAGCATGATGTGCTTCGATATGATGTCTTTGATGATATATTCATTCTATTCTGCAACATTGTATTTTTTTTAATGTTTTTATTCAATTGTGAGTGCAAAAATACTGAATTTTCTTGAGAATCAATTAACTATTCCCTAACTTTTTTGATTGCTTTATAAATCTCACTATAAGAATCACGACCTTTATACTTTTCAGCCAGATCACACGCCTTATCCATATTAGAGTCTACAAGCATATCTCTTACCCATTTATCTTTTTCAAGATACTTGCGTGTTTTGTCGTATGTGGGCAGATATTGCTTCAATGCCCTTTCCGTTGCAGCTGAATCTTGAAAATGGCGACATGTATCTTCAAAATGAAGCAAGAACCAATACTCTATTGATTGCAAGCTATCACACAAAATAACATTGGCATTATTCTCGTATTTCTTTTTGAGCGCTGTCATTTTCCTGTTCTCTGCATCGGAACGTCTGCTAACATCGGCATCAAAAACACATATTACAAAAACGTCTTCATCCAGAAGTTCCTTGATTTTCTTTTCAATCTTCTCAATGCTATTGTTTTCAAACAGACGTGGAGAAATAGAGTATCTATAACCAAGCAACTTCTTCAAATGGCTGAAATAGAACAACTCAGTCAATCCTTCACCGACAATATGAATAACCTGTCTAGTTGCTATATTCTTTCTAATTTTTCTCATAAGGTTACATGATTATAGGTTAGGAACTGCACCAAATTTACCGAACTTGTATGCCTTTTGGAGAGAACTAATTCTATTCAATCCCTTGAAATCTGTCAGAGGATAAAGCACACTCGATCCATCTGCATTCTTTTCCGTAAACCAGATATTATCTTTTCTAAGCAAATCTTCCTCTCCCAACAACCCGTCATAGTGCGTAGTGAGCAACAGTTGAGCCTCTCCAGATTCTTTCAAGAAACGTTCAATGATATATTCTATCAACTTGGGGTGAAGTGAAGATTCTATCTCATCGACCGCAAGAAAAGCATTTCTCTCAAGAATCTTTTGTACTTGAGCGGCCAAACCAAATGTGCGAACAGTACCGTCTGACTCAAACAACTCAGGAAACTCGTAATAATCGTTGTTTCCATACTCCGAGGAAACCCTATGTTGATACATGGTATAATTTACCAGCCCTTTATTTGTTTCCTGTTCTTTAGATGTAATATTGGAAATATTGAAATCTGCTTCCTGTAAATACCTCAAAATATAATCTTTTGCTGATTCTTCCTTAATTGATTCTTCAGCATAACGACTCAATGATGATGTAGGTGCAATAGCAGGCATCACCTGATTTGTCAAATACTGAAGAACTTTCTCTATTTCTGCAATATGTGTATTAACCTGCATATAAGCCGCAAAAACAGACATATTATGTAGACACTTTAAGGTTATCTCTTCTTTAACAGCTTGAGTAACCTTAATTTTCTGCCCAAATCTGATAATAGATACATTATTTTCAGTATTCCTTTCAAAGATAGAAGCCGGTTGCTGGCTTGGATAATAAATCAAAGTTTCCTTTGCAACATGTGATCTGTCCAAAGCAACGGAATATACATAACGAGTCGCTTTCTCTTCATTCATCAAATAAAATGAAATAGAATATTCAGACAATTGCCCCTGGCTGGTTTTATCCAGGAGAAATGGAATCACCTGAATCTGCTCAGCTTTATTTAGCGGAGTGTAAGCAATAAATGATTTAATAAAATCACAGATTTTAATTATATTACTCTTACCGGAGGCATTTGCGCCATAAATCACAGCAACTTTCAAAAGTCTCACATCCCCAGCTAATTCGACCACATGATATGATTCCATATCCTTACTTCTGTCAGCCTCGAAACTTAATATAGCCTCATTTCTGAATGAGAACATGTTCTTGAACTTAATTTCCGCTATCATATTTTCTGTTTTATTTCACAAAGATAATAATAAAACCCTGTTAATTGCATATTAGATTTGAATATTCGCGTTATTTATGCAAATATTCCGAATTGAAACATGTATGTCTGGTATTTATTGCACTATGGGATATTAGAATGATATCACTAGCTATATTAGATGCTATGTGTGAACTTTCAGTCAACTAACCAATATATGTCTACCTTTTCTCCAACTTATTGAAGGGACATAAGTCGATAGTAAGGGCTGTGAGTTGATCTGCATCGAGTCCCTTGTGCGATAAAAGCGATAATAATTCCTCTTGACGGGGATGCCCAAGGGTCATGCGATAGAGTGACAAGACATTAATTAACCGTTCATAACGAGCCACGTCCCGGCTTAAAGGATATATGGGTACAAGACGTTCAATCAATTGTAAATCATTTCGTTTTTCCGGGGGTATTTTAGCCAAAGGTAAACACCAGTATGGTACCATTTCTGAAGAATCAGATTTTAAATCCTCTTCGGCCCGACTGAACATCTCGGTCCAATCGAGTGTATCGGCACCATAGAGTTTAGACACATTTCTGCGGATTGCGAGGCACTCATAACGGTTGACACGTCCCTCACGCTGTTCGAGGTCAACGGGATTTGAAGGCAAATTCCAATGTAGTACCTTTCGTGCATATAGATGAAAATCAAGGCCTTCTTGGCCGACTGAGGTGGAAGATAAAATAAATGGGCGTAAAGGAGAGTTGAATGCATTGCGCACATTGGTAATGCGCTGCATGGTTTTGTCTGTTACCGCCTTATTTACAAACTGCACTGCAAAATTCGCACGCATGGATTTTACGATGCTCTGGTTAGGTTCGCATTTGTCAAATGCTTCTATATTATAGGTAACGTCACGCAGGTTGCTTGACTCCAATGCTTCAGCTATTTCGTTTGTGCCTGTCACATGGGCATATTCATCAAACACTGCCTGAAGGTTTCCTTTGACACAATAATCAAGTACGGACTCATAGTAATCATCGTCCTTATGTCTATTATAAAGAAGGTCAATAATGGCCGCCGCTTCTGGACTGTTGAATATGGATTCGAATACACGGCCAACCCTCTCTGCATCAGCAGAATCTTGAGATATGCGCAGAGCGCAAACAGCTGGAGAAGCAATCGCAATGTCTGTTAGAACATCAAGAGTATTAGACGGAATTTCTTCTAGTTCCATATCTGCTCCATCAAGGATTTTCATAATTGTCACTATCAAATCGGCTTTGTTCCGAGCCTTTCTTGGCAAGGAGGACAATATCGGATTTTTGTCACTTATCTCCGTAATCTTTGCTTTTACACCACGACGAATGATTGCTATGTCTGCATCAAAATAATCATGAGGGGTGAAGCAGATGGCAAGGGTATTGCATGGGTAGGCAATAATAAGACGGTTGTTTTCTTTGAAACGGTTCTCACCGTATCGGCTCCCCTTGGTAGATGTATATCGAACAGATTCGTCAATCTTGCGTTTCTTAATTTCCCCCAAGGTATAAAGTTCAGCATAATAACTCATCATAATGGAAATCATACGTGGTACCATCTCCCATGATGAAAATATCAGAATTTTAGAGAATTCGCGAGCTTCAACGGTCTCAAACTTTCCTCCGGCTCGATAATAAGGTCTTGAAGCAGGCATCCACAACAGGTATTGAATTCCTTTTTCATGATTAGTGCCGAACACTTCGTTATGTAGATATTGCAGTTTGGTATTGCTGGGGGAAACGAATTTGTAATTATTGATGCGTGAGGTATTTAGGTAAAGTCTTTCGTATGCTGTCTTATCAAACTTCTTATCATTCTTTGCTATACAACGTTTTAACTCATAACGATCCATGAACGAGCAGAGATAAGGTGCGGACTTTACATATTCTAGGGGCAGATTCCGGAAAGATCCATATTTCATATTGAAAAGCTTTTCACCTCGGATGATTATTCTTTAGGTCATTGGCAAGGTTCAATAGCATTGTTACCGCAGCCTGTCTGTTTCTTGCTTTTACAAGGAGGTTCGCTGATGTCCCAATAGGTTGAAAATATCTCTTCATTAACAGAGTAAATCTTTTTTCTGTGCTATCTTTAATAAGTTATATTTTTATAATAATATAAATCTCTTAAATATGGTTTTCACAGCTTTGCATCGCTCCATATCGTTTTTGTAACTTGAGTACGATCTCTGTGGATGAAAATGTAAATAATTGTGGCATTTACTATATCTGCTATACTATTATTGACTCTTTTTGTAATAAGAATAATACTTCAGGTTTAGATTTATTCGCTTTAATCCAGCTGATAAAGTCTGTGTTTTCTTTGATTTGTGCTAAATACAAATCTTCTCTTTCTTTCTTATTGCACATTTCCCATACAAAAGATGAATATTTAAATAATAGTATTAGTTTGTCGTAATACTTGTTCTCTAAATTATACTCCCATAACATTTTATGTGTATCATCTAAAATACCTATAAACAGTTGATTAAATGCATATGAGTACACTGTGTACAAATGGGCTATATCTGTAGCTGTGAAAGTATTAGTGGATTTTATTTTGGTTATTATATTGTATTTAGCAACAATCATTCTCATTCTTGTATAAGAGTCTGTACATGTCTTTAATTCTGTTTCAATACGTTTTAACGATGACTCAGATGGCTCTTTGTTCGCTATTTTGATTGCAATATTAGATGATAAAGTAGAACTCTTTAGTTTCTTGGCTTCTTTGTATGTTCTCTTTAGCTTTGCTATTTGATTGGTTTCATTATCATCCCATTCTATTCTAATATATTCAGCGACTGTCTTGTATATCGAAGGTTTAAGTCCGTTTTCATTTTTATGCAATTCATTAGCATAAAAAATTGCATTTTCTTTTTCTCCTAAAGAATCATAGGCATAAGCTAGGCATTGTCTACACATCTGCATTTGATCCTTCGTTAATCTATTTTCATCTAAGAGTTCTTTGTAGATTATTATTGCTTCATGTTTAAGCCCATTCATTCTGTTAAGATCAGCTAATTGATATTTTAACAACCTTACCGAATCCGGAATTTCCATATTGGATATTGTACCAATTATAGAAAAGATATCATTTGCTATATAATATGCAATATAATACAATCCCCAACTTTCTAACTTGTGTATAAAATTATAGGAGATATGAAATAACCTTGCTAAGAAATCTCCATTTTTGCTTTCTATACTATTATGAATTAATGCCTTTAATGCAAACTCGGTATTGTGATATATAAATGAATATGACTTATCTCTTGTTGATGAGCTTAATTTAATATCATACTGTAGCCAATCGCTACCTAAATATAGAGAACATATATCTTTATAGTATACATCAAGTGATGTTTGGTTTTCAATAGATAAAATGTAATCTCTATAAATTCGAGGGACTCTTAGTATTTTCGTAGAATCTATAGTACCATCACTTTTAATTATATAGTAATATTCTACATTTACCAAGTTTTTGTCTTTTAATGTTTTGGGATCTGATGGGTTGAATGGCATTGTATTATTGAATCTTTTTATTGATCTAAAAGATTCTCCTTTTGGAAGTAAAGATAATAACAATAAAAGCATATAACATCTATTTTCATTTTTGCTCGAAGATGTTTTTAATAATTGTATATATTGTTTGATTGAACTAGGAATCATATTCACACCTTCACCAAGTTCATAGTCTGCATTTGATAAATCTGCAATATCTACGCATTCAAGTTGCTCTAGAATATTGTCTAAGTAGATGGGATATCCACTTGATAAATTATGTATTTTTTCTATGTCAAAGTAGCTGAAATTGTTATTTTCCTTATAATAGTCTATATAATGTTTTGTGTCTTCTACACTAAAGGGTTTAAGTTCAATGAATAAAAATGTAGATTGAGGTTTATAGCTTGAATGAATAATAAAATGTATGTTTTTACTAAAATTCAAAATTGATATCATTGTTTTATTTAGCATATTCAATTCTTTTTCCAGAAATAGTTCCCCTATATTCTTAAAAATAATAACAGGATTAGCATAGTTCTTGTCTAATATTTCAATTAGCTTATTAAGAGGAACAGAGAACTGCTCTGAAATTTGTTTTTCTAATTCTTTATGTGAATTAATATCCTCACAATTGAGAACAAAACATGAATTTAATTCTCTGTTTGCTTTTTTTAGTAAAGATGATATAAACTCTTCTTCTCCTAAACCGAATTGTGAGCATAACCATACGATTCTCTTTTCTTTTAATTCTTCTACTCCTGCATTGAGTTCTTGAGTGCGGGTATATAGGAAGGCATTGTTTTCTTTTAAAGGAGTAGCATTAAACTGTTCTGAATTATTGCATTTTTCTTCTAATATGTTTGGGTAATTGATGAATGCATTTTCATTATGTAGAGAAAGATCTTCTTGAAGTGTATATTCAATATATTCTTTTCCTTTCGCATAAGAGAATTTAGGATCTTTATCTATATCAAATCCATTGCTTTTCCTTTCAGATACTCTTGGATATATCATTTTTGATATGCGCTTTTTATCTACATAATAAATCCCTGCATTATACCCGTGTATTCTCTCTATTTTTTGGTTATCTATAAAATCAAGTCCAAATAAAGACGCGCCAATTAATTGATTTTTGGTATTGGCGAAATTATTAGAATAATTACACGAAGAAGATATATGCATGTGCCCACATAAATGTTCACAGAATGAATTGTGAATATAAATTTCATTATCATAATCTTCTTTTGAATTTATCTCATACCAATCCGGGGCATGATGCGTTAAAAGAATTGAAATATCATTTTGTTTTATGGTTTCTGTAAAATTGTTAGCGAATAATCCTTCTATTTGTTTATTATATATACCTATTTTCTTGTAAAAATCGCCAGATTCTAACTGTAAAAATGTGGAATTTAATCCAACAATACCAAACTTAACTGCATTAATATTTAATACTGCATAAAAGTCACCAGGTAATATTCCTTCAATATAATCACTCGGTTTCTTAATATTTAACTCTTTGTACCAATTTGAAAAATTAAGAAATCGTTCCTGTATATATTTTATATATTCGGAATCCTTGCTCCAGAAATAGTCTCGATCTATCCTTTTGTTATCTATCCAATTAACCATAGCTTGGTGTACTGGAATATTAGTATTGCTTTCACGTTCCATGTCATGATTTCCAGGTACACAAATAAAATATGGATTAAATCCTTTGTTCTTAAAAACTTCCCATAATTCGTTAATAAAATCACTAAATTGTTTATATTCATCTTGTGATCCCCTTTGTACCATATCACCTGTCATGAACACAATATCTAAACTACCAAGTTGGTCGCATATATAACTAATATCTTCTTTTATAATCTCTTTTGTTTGAGAAAAAATAGCATTAGATCCCTTTTGACCGATATGAAGATCTGTAAGATGAATGTATGAAATTCTATTTTCCATAATTATTTATTTATATAATAATCTGCTGCTTTATGTGCTCTTCTAAACTCTGTTAACTGTAAGCTCATCAAAGAATTTAAGTAGCGTTTAGAGGTAGGTACACTCTTACTAACTAACTCTGCAATCTTAGATAAATTAAGTCCGGGATATTGCTTGATGTTTAGTACTTTTTGCTCTTTTGGGTTTACAGTGTCACTTAGGGTACCATTCTTGTTGCTGATACTTCTTTTGAATAAAACCGTAAACATCTCATCTGTGTGAAATTCCGGTTCATGAAGTTTAGTTTCCTTTGTTGCGTCGTACATACAAAGAATACAGGATGCACCCCTTTCAACCAAGTGCATACGGCTAAATAATCTGAATATTAAAGGTATATGTGTCATGTTTTTATGCCCGAAGTCTCTTGCAACTATTGGTGATAATCCTTCGGGGTTGGAAACCTCTACTTTGTCATCGAACATCTCTATCGTAATGGTGGCTTCTTGTTCGTAGTAGCCACGGTGGGATAGAACATTTATGATGTTTTTTTTGAATATAGTCAGAGGTGTTTCCCTGATAGAACCTTGAATAGCAGACCGTTTATTATTCTCAAAATTAGTGCCAATAACCTTTTCATTATTATCTTCTCCAATAAATAGATATCCTCCGTTGACATTGGCGAAAGCGCAAAGTTCTTCTATCAGTTCATGAACCTTTGAAGGAACACGAACTTTAAATCCTATATTATAACCTTTTCTGTTATAAATAAGTGAACGGACATTTTCTATATCAAGCATAAATAATCAATTGGATTACAAAGATATGATTAATCCGTTAAGATGTAGGCTTTATTCTTTTGAAAAATAATAAAGTTCAGATTTTGCACCGCTTTCTAATAAAGAAGGATTCTATTTGTTAATAGAATAATGAAAAGTGAATATTTTCAACTCAAATAATACTACTCTGGATTTCTCCGTTTTAAAAACATATTTCTTCAAAAGGAAGTTTTAAAGCCATTTAATAATGATGAGCGCTTCTTTTGGTAAGGTGATATGACAAGACAACATATAGGATATGTAGTAATTTGCTTTTTTGTCTTTCGCGAACAAATACTAATGGTAATAAATGGATTGTCGGATATAATTTTATATCATTATTTTCACATTGCTGATCAATAATGATATGATGTCTATTCACTACCGCTTGTATATTACAGTTTCTTTTTTTTGCTTTTCTTTGGGTGATGGGTGGTGATGCCTTTCATTAGTCACCACTTTTAATAGCGGATGCCAATGGGCACTTTCTACCGAAAGGTGTTTGATTACTTTCGCCAATATCTCATTGTGGGCGGAATGCCACAGGCGATGGTCAAATATGTAGAGGCTCGCGATTTTGAAAAAGTAGATGAGGTGGAGCGAGATATCTTGGCATTGTATCGCAATGACATCATGAGGTATGCCGAGGGGCAGAAGATGAAAGTTACCGCCATCTTTGACGAAATATCTGGTCAATAGCAAAAGCATGAGAAGAAATTTTCGACTCACTGCTCTGCAGGACAACGCCCGGATGCGTGATTATGCAGATGCGTTCTTCTGGTTGAATGATGCCAAGATAATCTACTTATTTATTTCTTTGGCGAAAGTGGCTAAGTTGGCGAAATGATCAGAGGAAAAAATGCATCGTGAAATTCGGAAACTTTTGCCGAGCAAAAAGCAGACTCGGGCTGGTGGAATAGAATCAGGGGAGGCTGCTCGCAGATGAAAGGACAATCCGGTACATCAGAAATTACGAATCTTTTGGAAGCCAATTGTATGGCTGTTGACAATTTCTCCGGTACATCCGACAAGTACCGTTCATTTTTCATAAACTTATACTCTTCACATTTCAGTCCTTCACTGTTCGCAATGTATAAAACCTCTCACATAATTCATTATAACAGTAAATATATTATTTATTATTAGTTTTATTTTGATTTAACGGTTAATATATTTACCTTTGTGGCATGGCGATGAATCGTATTACCCAGGCAATGGCCAATCCGGAAATTATCACGGAATTGGGCAGAAGATTTAAGGAGTACAGGTTAACCTACAAGCTCACTCAAAAAGAGGCTGCCGATAAAGCCGGCGTAAGCCTTGTCACTTTGCGACAGTTCGAGAACGGGAAAGCCTATAATATCAACATGGGCAACTTTCTTGCACTGTTGCGAGTAGTGGACTGTCTGGAACAAATGGACAACCTGCTGCCGGAAATACCTGTTTCTGCCTATACAATGGAACAAATAATGAGCAAAAAGCCCAAAAGGATAAGACATGGGAAATAATATCATAAGTGTTATGCTGTGGGGAGAAGAAGTTGGAAAACTTTATTGGGACGAAAGGAGTAAAAATCAGTTTTCAACTATCACCCGAACTTCATCAAGAAAGGACTGGAAATCGCTCCATTGACCGCTTCTGTCAAGGGACCGGCGGCAAAGGGTATGCCCATACTCGGAAACAAAGAGAAGATTTATCAAGGACTCCCGCCGTTTCTGGCAGATTCTTTACCTGACCGATGGGGAAACATGGTCTTTGACCAATGGGCTGCTCAGAACCATATTTCCAAACGCGGGCTTACATCGGTAGATAAACTCTCTTTTATCGGGAAACGAGGCATGGGAGCCTTTGAATTCATTCCGGCCACTCCCGGATTAGACTCTTCTTCCACTCTCCAGACAGACAGCTTATACCAACTGGCATGCCGTATCTTCGAGGAACGAGAGGGAATATCCGTACAAGATGATGAAACACTGCATCTGCAAAGTATCTATGAGGTGGGAACATCAGCCGGAGAACAGCATCCGAAAGCCATCATCGCTATCAATGAAACGACACATGACATACGTTCCGGCCAAGTTTCATTACCGGAAGGTTATACCTACTACATCCTGAAATTTGCTGAAGGGGATGACTTTCCATTCACGCAAATGGAAATGGTATATTATGAGATGGCAAAAGAAGCCGGAGTTACGATGATGCCTTCCCGACTTATTCAAATTGAGGGGAAACATCACTTCCTGACGGAACGTTACGATAGGGTAAATGGAGGGAAGATACATGCACAGACACTCGCAGCCATGAACCACGACGCAACAAGCTATGAGGATTTGTTTGAAGTCTGCCGAAAGCTGAACATACCGGCCAATGAACAGTCTGAACTCTACCGCCGGACAGTCTTTAATATCATGGGTGGTAATGTAGATGACCATATCAAGAACTTTTCCTTCCTGATGGAGAAAAACGGTACACGGCGCATCACCCCTGCCTACGACATGACATTCACCACCAATTTAGACGGTGCAGTCTGCGAAAACATACATTCTATGAGCATTTCTGGAAAGAATGACGGAATCACGGAAGATGATCTGCTGCTATTTGCTAAACTGAACGGTATCAAAAATGCAAAAAAGATAATTGAAGAAGTCAGCCTTGCCGTCAGCCATTTCTATAATTATGCTACCAATTACCAGATAGACGATTATTGGCAAGACCGTATCGAGCAACATCTTTCCGGTCTTGTGCTTCCAAACATAGGGGAACCATGAAACACTATCTGCCCACCATTGTCGAGCCATACGAAGCGGAAGACGGCTTTCTGGTAACAGAAATCGACATTACTGAAAATACCCGGCATGACTTTCGAATCGAAGCTATCATTAACGGGAAACGACAGAAATATATTGCCGGATGTAAAAGTGATTTAGCTGCTGAAATTATCACCAAAGGGAGAAACAAAATGGCTACTGAAAATAAAAAAGAGCTTGTACAACGATTATTACTGCCTTTGGCCAAGAGAAAATTTACTCCAAAGGGTTCTTAAACCATTAACATATTATATATCAGGAGTACGGTATGGATAAAACTTAGAGTGTTATATCGTTGTATTACGTTTGGAAAAAAACACTGAATGTAAAAATCTGTATTTAGACTCTTTTGAAATATTTAGTTTATAGTATTTGCTCTAGATATAGTTATCCTAATTGAGAGATATAGAAGTGGATAGGAACTTCCTTTGGCGAAAGTGGCGAAGTTGGCGAAATGATCAGAGAATAAAAATGTATTCTAATTGTATTTAAAATGACTATAATAAGTTTTTCTGCATCGTGTATTCTAATAGGATGAAACACAGTGTGTTAAAAAATAAGAAATCTGTTTGTACATAGTTTATGTAGAAACAGATTTCTTATGCTTAGGTTCTTTCGTACTTTTTAGGGAAATTGGAAATGTTCTTTTGATTCTCTTTAGTCTAGAAGTTTAGACAGGTGCGTTATTTTTTATTTTGCTTCTTCAAAATAGACATAACTTCAGAAGCTAAATATTTATAATCGCTGGCTCCTCCGCTTTTGGGGGCGTGTTCGAATATATCCAACCCATAGTTACCAGCGCTGTTTAAATATTCGTTACGTTTTATAAAAGTACTAAAGGTGTTTTCGCGAGCTTCTTCTAATAATTGGCACCGAATATCACGACTTGATTTTAAACGGTTCTCATACATTGTTTGCAGGAAGTAATAACTCGTATTTAGATTGTTATTATCCATAATGCCGAAAACGCCTTCGCTGGCTCCGTTTAAAGCATCCAGGCAGTTGATAGGTATGATTATTAAATCAGCCGCTTTAGTGGCATTTACCATCAATGGCCCCATTCCGGGTTCGCTGTCTATTACGATAAAGTCAACTTCCTCTTGGAGGTCATTACAAAAGTTTTTCAGTTTATCGCTAGGGTTTTCGTTAGGTCCTAAATGATAAAGCGAAGCAGAATACGTAGCCAGTTCGATTGTAGAAGGTATCAGATACAAGTTTTTCTTCACTTCTAATGGACATATTGCTAGCTCTGGATTTGATAAGTAATCTTCAAGAGCAAGTCCTCTGTATTGGCGCTTTTGTAATTCTTCCACTCTGTTTTTATTCTCGCAGCGGTTGGTTAAGTTATGTTGGCTGTCGGAGTCTATCATACAAACATTTTTTCCTTTATCAGCCATTGCTGCTGATAAGTTGTGCGCTGTCATTGTTTTACCGACTCCGCCTTTATTATTGACTACTGCGATTATTTTAGCCTTCTTTCCCATATTATGATTATATATTTATTAAATTATATATTATATATCATTATATATAGAATAAGATTATATACATATATAATGATATTGTGTTTTTTTATTGAAGAATAATATATGATGTACGTTATAAAAGGTTGTTCTCTTTCAAGTCTTTCATAATAAGTTGTACTATATATTGTTGTGCGTTTATACCTTTACTAGCAACATGTATTTTCATGGCTGTATTGATGCTTTCAGGTAAAAGGAGGCTACTTGGCTTTTCATTCTCAAAGTATCCCTTGGATGTTCGAGCTAAAAAGGTTGGTTTGCCTTTTGATTTTCGTGCTATTACTCCATATTCATTTTCTGATAAAATGATATATCCTTTCTGTGACAATTCCGCTTTCAATGGATCTTTTTCTGAATCTTTTGCTGATGCTAGCACAATTCCACCTGTAGGTGAGGGCGTATTCCTTATATGTTCAGAATTATCTTCTTCTTTTTTGGGTTTACGACTTATGCTTACGACCCTTTTTTTATTTTCATTTGATGACATAGGCGTTAAGATTATTTTGATTACAAATATAATAATACTATTTGATTATAATGTATATATAAATATCTAATTATATATCATTAACCATTATATTATATATATAATGATATATATAATGTGATTAAATATATATATAATTATTACATTATAAATGTATATAATGTGGTTTTTGTAACATGTTTAATATTAATGATATATATAGTAAGGTGATATGAATAGTATTCTTTTATTATAGGGATTAACTGGAATTATGTGATTGAACGTGAGATTCCTGTATAAGAAAATATTAACTGCATCGGAAAATATGTGTAAAAAACAGGCATCTCATATATGAATGGGTTGTTTCTCCTTGTATACTTTTGTAGGTATTCCTCACTTTTACGTTTATAGGTAGACTTTGTTTTGTAATGAATAAGGCAGAATTCAACAGAACTTCACTAGCCTAAATCCTTTAGGTGTTAGTGGGTTGTTCTGTTGAATTTTTTTTGTATAATTAAATGAGTTGATAAATCTTTTGTATCGAGATATTTACATTAATAGATACTAACCATTTTCAGAAATGTATCATATCTCGCTTTTGCTATTTCATCAGTAGTAATTTCGATACTGACTATTCTGCTTTTTTCGTGACGTATTCCGGTTTGTTTATCTACACTATGGCTTCCGCCAGTTAAGGGATAAAACCAACATCTGCCATCAGTTTGTTTCTCGTTATCATACAACCTGTCTGATAATAACCCGTATTTGACTTCCTCTGTTCCATATGTAAATATTCCAAATTTGCCCGGTGTAATCTTTTCCATGGAATAATCTTCATATGTAGCTTTGGGGGCTTCTATTTCCCACATACGCCACATATTGCGTACTTGTTTTTTATTGTTATTCATTTCTTCTCGAATAAGCTCTTCTTCTGTTACTGACAATCCTGGGATTTTAACGGTATTCGGGCTTTCTTTCTGATAAGCTTTCACTTCATTGATTAGTAGTTGGAAATCGTACACAAATTCTGCACTACATCCATTTTTCTTGTAAATACGTAATGCGGCTTCCAGTATTTCAGGGGCACATTTATCGTCTCCCTGGAAAACGATTGCAGGGATTTCATTATTGATACATGCTCTTAGCAATTTAACTTGATCTTTCATAATTCAAATTTATTAAAGTATTGGTGATAAAATGTGATATTGATAGAATACTTGATCGTTTTAATATTCTTTTTTTGTTCATATATTCTATGTCTTATTTTTATATGCTATTCAAGATGTCAGTGACTACGAAAATGTAACCTTGATTACCCTTTCTGGTCTGAAAGAGTGAATCTGACTTTTCAGCTTTTTGAAGTTTATTGGCATAGTCGTTATTTTATAATTATTTGAAATTTGTTTCCCTTTACTCATTATGATTTCGGGGATTGACTGTTTTTTCTGCTTTGTTATTGCATATCATCTTCATTACAAGGTTTCGATGGAAAATACTCTTTTCATATGTGAAAAGGAAGATTTTTCATAACGAATGTCTGGTGCGTACCTTGTCAGAATGATGATAGGTGGGTTTCTTTGCAGAAAAAAACAGGTTAATCCCCGAAGTATTGTGAGCGGTAAGTGACAACGGGGGGAATGGGGCGTGAAAATATAAGTGACAGACGAAGCTATAAAGGAAGTTGCTATCAGCTTACTGGGAAGAGTACAGTACGTTTTGGCTATAAATGGAGTTTAGCCCCTCAATTGATATATTGCTTGGGGATATACATGGATGTAGCATTTTCTGCTCTCTGATTGCATGTATTATTCTGCCAAGGCTTTCTTAATAGCTACTCTTTCCATCCGGAGTGAAAGGGAAGATTTATCATAGGGAAAACAGATGTGCCCCTTGAAAAAGAACAATGCAATTACCTTTACAGAATGAAGTAGATAGATATTATGAGAGGTACTGCCACGGGAAGTGGATAGAATATTGTTCTGTATGAGTGGGAGTATGCTGCCGTTTCCGGAAATAATCCGAGGGCAATCAATATTTTAGACTGTTCTTTGGCAATTGATGTCTGTTATATAATTTATTTCATGTCTTTTAGTGTATGAGTTAATTCACCACAGGGTAACACAGAGTCTCACAGACTTTAATCGATTTGAAATCAAAAAATAGAACTCCGTGGAACTCTGTGGTGAATGATTCATTCAATATTATATGATAATATTGAATCTATATATTTCTGTTAGAATAAAGTATTCATCACCAAAGGTTGTTAATGATTTTAATCCCTCTAGAGAGATGCAATAGAAAAAAAAGTCATCATCTTCACCAGTATCGTTCGAAAGTCGGATTTTTACATCGTAATGATCATTTGTGTCCTTCCACACAATGTGACTTTCTGCATAGTGAGGCACTTTACCGTTTTCATAGACGAATGCATCAAATTTCTGTTGGATTTGCTCTTTGACTTCATCCGGATCGGTTAGGATTGTTCCGGTCTTACAACTCTCACACCAGCCGTAAAGAAATGATTCGTCAGTGTAGTTCTTAAATACCTTGTTGTTTGGGTTAATTATTGCTTCACAGGAAATATCTGTGCTACCACATTTTGTACATATTATCTTCATTATTAGTTCAATTCATCTTGTTATACATTATTAAAACTTATTCCTGTAATAATCTATTAATCTTGCTTGTTCTTCAGGCAACAGCATGATATACCAGTCTTGAATATTTCCTTCCATTTTTCCCAAATCCCTACAGATTCTTTCGAAATCATAATCAAGAGGCTCAATCAATCCTTGGTATAAAAGACATAATTCATTATTCAGATTTAGATAATTCAAATTATTCAGATATTTAAAAATATTCTGTAACAATACTTGTTCTTTCATATTATTCATGTTTATACATTTTACTCTAGATGAGTTTAAATTGTTTAGCCTGCTTCATAGTAATGGAATAACATTTTTTCTCGTTAATTTCTCCATGCGTATTTAATGAACCATCAACCATGACAATAGTAAACTTTGAATTAGAATTTATACTCTCTCTATGCTCTTTTATATAATCATGCAATTTCAGGATGGCTCTACTTAGATCAATGGCAAATGTACTTCCTACGCTCCACACGTTATCTTCATGAATTTCCCATTCTTTATACATAGTGTCTTCAATATACCCGAAATAGCTATTATAGCATTTAAAAATTGGATTGTCTTTCGTTGGTTTGATATAATCAGTTTTATTGTCCATAGATTTATTCTTTTTTTTAATTATTTACTTTTGGTCATTTTCTTTCGTTTCCAGTCTTTTTTGATTTGTTTCATATTAATTATTGGGTTATTTTTCATTTTTTTTCCCTTTCATTCATTATAAAATTGAGGGAGTTTGACTATTTTTCTGCTTTTCTTGATTGCATGTCATTCCGGCAAGACTGCCACTAAAAACATCTTTCCTGTGGAAAGGAAGGTTTTTAGTAAGGCAAATCTCATGGGTCTTGCAAGGAAAATGAGGTTCATGCAATTTTTCTTTGCAGAAAAAATGGTCAGAATCCCGATAGCGCTATTGAATGGTCGTATTCCGGTATGAATATAAAGGGGAAGGGCATAAGGCTGAGAAAGGTTTAAGTCAAGATATAAACGGGTGGAACAGGAGCTGTTAAGAATTCAGGATACTCCCTATCACCAGTACCCTGAGTTCTATTGCCTGTTATTATCTGTTTCAGATGTTTAACCTATCCATTTGAAACTTTCATCCGTAAGTTCAAAATATTCATCTATTTCCGGTTTTACTTCGGACATAATTTCAATAACTTCATTGCTTTCATTCCAGGAACAGTCATTTTGATGTCTCCATTTTTAGCAGTTCCTTTACCATTATTGGAACCTAAATATTCATCTGCATAGGCGTAACTAAATTCTACATTAGGAAATTTCTCGGATAGTTTACCTATGAGCGAAGTTACACTATTCCATGCTGTATCAAACCAAAGTATGTTCGGTTCCTCGAATTTTTGGTTGTAAGCGTTCCATTTTGTACCCCATGTGTTGATTGACCATTCGTACCAAGTAGAGTATCCGTATTGTTTCTGATTACTTAGATATAGTTCACCGAGCTGTATTGCCTGTTTCCGTCTTTCCTCCGGCAAGTTTTCTATCCATTTGATAGATTCTAAGTCTTCTGGGGTATTGTATGGTTTTCTCTCCATAGCAAGAATATATTGCGAACCATTGTCTCCCGAACTGGATGCTTCTATTTTCAGTTCTTTAGGCATAGGGATTATTTTATTAAAATCAATGTAGCAAGGTGTGCCAACTTCATCAGGTTCTCCTTTCAAGAAATTCATGATTTCTTGTAGCTTTTCGTTATCTGCGTTTATTTCTAAACGGTTAGTTACATTATTGGGCATTTATTCGTTTTTAAAGTTATTGCATCGGAAAATCAAATATGACAATCATAGAAAGAAATAAGCGCATCATCAGGAAGAACTGTAAGCATTTCCCATACCTTGTTCTGCCATTCTTCTTTGGGTATCTCGTTGGAAGATATTCCCCACCAACCCATATTAGCAGATTCATGCCATGTTCCATCTTTGAGAAATGCATACGGGACAAAAGTATTCAGCAAATTACGATTGACGAATTCTGTTTCCGTACATTGGAAGTCATCTATTTGCGGACCTAATAAACCGTTTTCAAAGCCTGCCTCTTTCCAGCATTTCACAGCATCTTGTGAATGATAAAGTATTCGTTTTTCGTCAATGGAGAGATGGGTGAACGTTTCTCCGCCAAAAATGGTTTCCCAGAAGAGTTCGAGCTTAGGGATACTTCCTCCGCATTTGGTAACTACTTTCTGATAGTATTCCCGGGCTTTTTCTTCTGTCTCTTTGCGAATAGCAACGAAATCAATGTCTCTTTTAAGAGCAGCATCTATCCCTACTTTGTTGCCAAGTGTACCTGGTTCTCCTATAATTCCACTTGTTGCCCCCGGTTTCAACCGGATAAACTTTCCTGACCAGCGACCACCCAGTACATACCAATCCCAATTCGTGTCCGGATTATATGTCGAATACCTACGCCATATTCCATCTTCGTCCTTACGGCAGGAGTTGCCATTCCACTCTTCACCGAAGCGTGCATAGCATTCACTGAAGGTTGAACATTTATATCCTTGTTCAGCATAGTGAGTCATCATATCCTGCTTTTCTTTTTCTGAAACTTCTCCGTTTTCATATTCCTCAACTTCGAAGTTTGCACCATACGGTTCTAACTGCTCTTCCGGGTAATCACCAATAACCATTACTGTAAAGTGGCTCATAGCTTTAGCTGTTTTGTGTTAGTTGATACTTCGTTTGTCATTTCTCTGTTAAAAGGTGAATAATTTGTAATTGTCACCATTCCTTGTTTCTTGCGACATTGGAAGCCGCCGATTAGTCTGTTCATACACATGTTATTTAATTAATAATTGTCCCTCGCTTAATCTGATATCGAGGAGATTAATCTTTTTTCTGCTTCCCAAATTGCAATCTTATTCTTGCAAGGTTTCTCCGGGAAATACCTTTAGTCAAGGGGCAAAAGGAAGATTTATCGGAAGGAGAGTCCTCGGACGTGCCTTGTAAAGAATGTTTGGGATGGCAATTATTTTTGCAGAAAAAAATGATGATGTCCGAGCTATCATGAATTGTGTAGAAAGAGAGTAAAAAGGTGACGTTCTATTAAGATAGAATAGGTTTGTAGTTAATCAATAAAAAAGGTGATATTGAGGCAGGAAGGGCTACACGGAACAAAAAGGCTATCTCCGTTTTGTGAAGATAGCTCTTTTGTTTTTGAGTGATAAGAATCTTGAGATACAGACGCTATGCAGACAATAGAGTGCGTACCATTTCTTCTCTTTTTTTAGAGAATACCCAACCCGGGCCGCATGATAAATGATCGTTGAACCGTCCTCCGATCTCTTGCAGTTTATCGGCTATTGGTTTGGTGTCTCCTATTACGGCGATGGCTTTTTCGGAATAATTGATAATCTGAATCTCTAAGCCTTCTATATTTGCAAGAACTTTATCTTTCTTTTCTGGCTTTTGCTTGCCATTCTGTTGTTCCTGTTGCCATTCTTTGAAGGCTTCTTCTTTCTGCCTATCCTCTGCTGCAAGGCGTTTTTCCAAGTCTTCCGTATATCTCATAAACCGGATATTGCCATAACTTTGTTCGCAGAGAATGCCGACTTCCTGAAATTTTAGAATCTTCTTTTTGATGATCGATGGCTGACTATAGTCATTTGGCCAGAACACATAGCTATCTTCACTGGTACCGTAAGCATCTACTTCATTTCTTCCTAACACCATTGAACCTTTATTTCTTCCCCAATCGCTACACCCGAATGTGAGTCCGCCAAGGGCTTTTTTCAATGCCTTATGAGCCGGTCCGTCTTGCCATTTAAACTCTTTCGGTTTTTCACCGGACATACGGTGGCTGCGTACCGTTTCGACTTTGAACGGTGTACGGTTATTACCAAATTTGATGCAGTCGTAGAAATTACGGTCGTAGTAATCTGTCATGCAGTCGCTATGATCGTAATTAAATGAGTTCATGTAGTTTCTTATATTATTCATCACATCTTGTGCGCGTTCAGTCAATTCTTCATTTTCTCTTCTCGTTGTATCATACCTCATTCTTACGTTGCCATCTTTCCATGGGCAAAAATCCATAGTCATAATATGGATATTGATGGAGCTATAGCCATTTTTATTGACTGTAAAAGTGTATTTAGGGTAGGTCTTTTTAAGCCATTCGCGCAGGATGGCTATGATCTTGGAATGGTTGCAGGTAAAGTAATTACTTCCAGTCCACCCGTATTCTGCATATACATGTTGGGTATATTCATTCGCTGTACGAGCTTCGCTAAAGTCATTTTCAAAGCCATTGGAGGTGCTGTTACTGGTGTGTGTGCCGTCTTGAAATGCTTTGAAGAACTTTCCGAAAGCATCGTTAATGACCTGCATAACTTCGGTATCCCCTCCTTTGTCGGGGTGATTGGCTAAAACTAACTGACGATACTGCGCTTTTAGCTCACTCAAACTTTGTACATTTTTAAAATAATCCATACTGTTTCGATTTAATGAATGTTACTATTTTTTTAGTTCCCTTTCAATCCCGGATATATCGAATGGTTATCGCTATGACTGATTTTCGAACCTTTCAAGGGCATGAATGAGCTAAAGCAGTGGATTAAGCCCACTTTTTTGAAGAAAATACGAGCCGTGGCTGGAGATTTTCTTTCAAAACTGCGGAGTATTCCGCAAGTTGGCGTATCCGGCTTTGGCTGAAATTCGCGCCAGAACAGGTTAATCAGTTTTGGCGATAATGATTTTACAGGGTTGAAGTAACTTTATATTAAAAAGGGTGACGGGACGGTTAATAAAGGAGAAGAGGAATAAATAAGGAAGTCAGTGTGCCGAACATTGAGAGCTTGTAAATTTGGATCGACAATCAGGGCAAAGAGGCAATAGCCGTCTGCGATGGTTGTAATATAAGTGCGTTGGAGTGTGTGGAGTACAGGCTGATGCTCTGCAGAAAGTTCGATGCTCTGGTTATTGTTCATGCCGGGCAGACGGGCGATGACGATCAATCTGGAGCTAGATAAAGTCCGGTATTCCAAGAATACAGATATAAGTTCAGCACCGATTATAAGTTTGGAGATGCGAAAGGCGGGGCAATGTCCGAGTTGTACTGCCTGTTCCGGACTCTCCATGCCCTGTATAGCAGGGTGGAAAACAATAGGAAAGAATGATTCCTTCCTGTCGTTCTCGATGGGCTACTTTAATTTCCTATAGGCAACCTGTGTCTTTACATGGGTTGATACTTGGCTTCCAAATCACTTCATGATCCCATTTATCGGTATAGATCGTACTCCAAATAATGTGTAGCCATAGGAGATTGATTTCTTTCCATCTAAGCCTGAACGAAAATGGTTTGTACCACTTCATCCAACAGAAACGGACATCATATCCTAGCTTCTTTCTGTAGGTTCTAACTATGACATATCCATTACGGGTGTATCTCCTACAGGTATCATAACTGTAGTCACTGAATGAAGTCGCTGAAAAATCTGGAGTTACAACAGCATATCCGGTATATATTTTCTTTTTCATATCTTTTTTTGAATGACACAAATTATATAACACTCTTCCAATAAATGACTTCAAATGGGGCTTCCCATCTTCCCTTTTTATAAGTGCCGACAGCTATAAGGTTGTCAGTTCCTACAACAATAAACTTTTCATCTTGACTTTTTGGGGTAGGATTTACTTCGCTTACCATGAAAAATAGAGCATTAGTCCAAGAAAAGCATTTTACTTCTTTTATCTCGTCGTGAGTAGCAGCCAATAACTCTTCCCGGTATTCTTCTTTTTCTTCCAAATATCGAAATTTGCCATTCTTGATGAAAAGGGTTTCTTCTCCGCCTTCTATCTCTGAATGTATCTCGAAAACATGGTTCGGATATTTTTTAGACCATTCAACCATATCGGTTTCTGCGTCCCATGGGGTTTCTCTTACTTGAATATACGATTCTGTGTACTCAAAGTAATATCCTTCTTCGCCACACATTGTTTGAATTTCCTGAACCATTTCATCTGTGAAATTTTCGCTTCCTTCATAGACGAAAATCTCGTAGTTACTTCTATTCATATATTATCTCCTTTATCTCTACTTTAAGCAATATTTGTTTGCGAAGTAATTATTGACATCTGCGATTTTTTTCTTGTAATATGGTTGATTGGACGCGCACCATTCGACCAGCTCTTTTTTGTTCGTGAAAGTTTTTTGTGTGGTATTTCCGTTCATTATCATTTCAATCTGCCAGGATAATTCATTGATAAAATCACCAACGGTCCAACCTTCCCAAATGTGTTTAGTGAGATTTATTTTCATAATTGTATGGTTATAAATTATAAGTCTGTTCTACTTTTAATCGGGCGTACATCAGGTTTACATCGCCATTTGCCTCGTTGATGGCTGCTGCCCCAAAGGCATTTTTTAATGCTCGCATATCATCTTCGTTATCGAATTTGAAGGTTACGGGGTTCTCTATCTTTTCAATTCCTAATATATCAAGCAGAAAGTTAATGTTTCCGTTATTGAAATTCGATACGAGCAGTTCATACTGGCGTTCCATTTCCGGGAGGACGGCTATCTTTCGGGCATTCTCTTCCTTTATTGCTTGCGGGTTAGTACTTGCTGATTCTAATATTTCATTGAGCGCGTGTACAGACGATTTTTTATCCGTCAAGGCTTTTATTGCGTCTATGTTCTTTCTGAATATATCCAATTTATTTTGTATCTTTTCTTTGCGTTTTCGGAGTACTTTTTCAGCTTCTTCTCTTTTTTCTTCATCGGCATGATAGAATAAGTATCTGGCGCGGGCTATCTGGCATTCGCGTTCTTTGAGAATGAGCAATTTCCCATTTTCATCTTTTAGGAATTCGCCTTCCGCACGTACCCAAAATCCGGTAGAGCATTTCATTAGGCTTGCTAGTTTGTCATTCTGTTTAAACATAACGGGTGAACTTTTTTTCTGTAGGTTTATCTTATTGACAAAATCAAGAGTCAAACCTTCTGCCTGTTCTTCTTTGGATAGTTTTTTAATAAGCATAACTTGTTTGTTAAGAGTTGAATAAGTTTTTGTTCCCTTTCAGTCCCTGATATTTCAGGTTGTTATCACTTTGACTGATTGTTGAACTTTCAGGTGCGGAAATGAGCCAAAGTAGCGGATTGAGTCAACTTTTTCAAAGAAAATACTAGTTCAAGGAACTGGAGGTTTTCTTTAGAAACCAGCGGAGATTCCGCAAGTTGGCATATCCGACTTTGGCTGACATTTGCATCGGATAGTTTAATCAGTAATAGGAATAGGAATGAGATACGAGCGTATGAGGTGAATATAAATGTAATGCCGTTAGGATGATAAAGGGCAGAGGTTACTTTTATATAAGAGGAGGGGAAGAATGGTGTGTAAATAAATATTGTATTTAGTAATCATGTAAGTTCTTTGTATATAGGCTGGTTTGTTAGATTACTCCGTTTTTTTATCTATCTCCCCAGCTCGTAATCCTATAATTAATCCGCAAATTCAAATAACGGGTCTGTGGATACCTGTGCTTTTCCCAGTTCATTGACGAATATATAACCGCTAATTATCGCTACGTTCGATTTCATTTCGCAAAGCACCTGTTCGTTCTTATCCGGCAATCTGTCTTTTACATTTGTCCATTGGTGCGAAGTGCCCATACTGCACTCAGATTTGCTATTTTAAGGTTTTTCATAAAGACGTTAGAGGATTCTTTATCAATATCGAAAGAACAATCATTTCTTTCGGTGCATTTCTTGCAATATTCTTCTTGCAGATGCTTTTTTACTACTTATTCGAGTAGTTGGCTTCTAATATTCCGGGTTCACAATCTATGATAATAAAATTAAAGCCTTCTTTTACTTCTTATTCTCGCAACGATTTGTAAGGTTGTACTGGCTATCAGAATCAGTCATGCAGACTTTTTCCCTTTATCTGCTAATGTTACAGATAGATCCTAGTCCATCTTGGTTTTACCACCACCATCTTTATTATTGACGACTGATATTGTTTGAGCTCTTCCTCCCATATTATGATTATACATTTATTTAATTATAAATGTAAGTATTGATATTATATTTATAATTATATATGTAAATAACAATTATACATATATTGGGATTATAATGTTTTTTATGCTTATTATATTTTATCGGTTATATCGTGGTTAACAACTTAAAATCTTCAATAGATATTTTACCTATCGAGACAAGCCATTCAAGATAAGGAATATCATCTTTGATATCATTGAACCTTTGTCCTTTATATTTTCCAAAATCAATTTTTCTGTCTGAAATAGATATATCTAAAGGTTTCTCTATATTAGGATATAATTGTTTAAGTTCCTCAAAGTCAACTCTAAAAAGTCTATCGGTGGTTTCTAACCAATGAAGATATTGATAATCTATTTGATATATGTCACCAAAAGTTTTACCCTTATATTTCCCAAACATGAGTATTTCATCCGCTTTATGAATAGGGAATATCTCATTAAGTGGTATGCCAGGGACATCAATTAAAACCCATTCGCCACACCCAGCGCAAGGGATCTCTTCATCTTTGATATTTGGATAGCATTCTTGCCTATAAGTATCATCAGGCTTACCATTTACAAAACATTTACCATAAGCTTTGCCATATTTACCATGAGGCTTTACCGTTTCGACTAAAAAGGTTCTATCCAGATTGGGGTCAATACGCCTCTCCTCACTTGATGACCGAGCTAATCCCAACTCGCACCGTTTAACCAAGAATGGAGTCCGTTTACCTATATTGTAATAAATGTTGAAAATATTATCGTGTGGGTACATATCTTATTTTTATTGTGGTAATTACAGTTGCAAAATACTCAATGATTATTGGATAATTTATCAAGTTTTTTTCTTATTGCGCCCAGCGCTATATCCTGATCATGACTTACAGTCATTCCAATTCCACTACTTTTCACGGCTGCTATACGTTGATTGTTATTGTAATCGTAAAATGTTACTGTTATATATGTATGTCCTCCATCCCATTTTCAGAACTAACATGGATATTAGGTGTAAGGATGCTATCTGAACACTCTAATGCTTTTGAAATATTGGAGGTTGACAAAGCTTGTAGATTTGTTGCTGCGATTTGACTTTGAACTGCCATTACGATATTGTCCAATTCTCTATCGCCTGATGATTCATTTCCAAAAATAACATACTTGTACTTATCTATATTTGCATTGTTTGATAGTACAATCTTACTTGATGAACAAGAAGCCATCAATGTTATAATAATAGCGATAGGTATAATATGTTTAATTAATTTTAGTTTCATGTTTCCTCCTGTATGACTATTATCACTTCAAGTCCAATAGAACCGCACGAAGCGTGGAATTGCAATGCCATGTTGTAGCTGATGGTCGTATGAAACCGTGTGTACAGATGTAGTAATAGCGCTCACGCTATAGCGTGAAAACCACTATGCTACTCTTGTGCACTTTTGAAAATTTTCAATGTTTTCAACTACAAGATAAGCATAACGCTTCTTCTTATTTCTAATATGTCTTGGAAAGAGTTACTTCAATCCAAGTACAAAAGTATAAAAAATATATCTTATAACGCTGCAAAACAGGATGTAAAGCTCATTTATAAAACAAAGAATATGTTTTTTATTGGTGCTGGGAAATATGAAAACTTAAAAAAATGTTTTGCGTAAAAACCTTCCATATTTTGTTTTGTTCTTAATCAAATGGTGTCCCAAACCTTTGCATAAAATTAAAATCATAAAGAGGTTGTCGTAACATGAAATCACTAATATTATAAAGAAATGTCCTTTTTGTCCAATCGGTAATGCTGAGGGGGGAGTAATTTTGCAATAAAATTCACAGGAGAACACTTTCTTTGAAAGTATAGCGTGCAAAGCTGAAAATTACTTGAACCTCCTAAAACCCAAGATTATTAAAAGGATTTATTTAAATGGAATTTATACCTATAAAACCAACTATTTGTGACGATTGTCCTACATATAATTCAATTGATGGCATGACCTTTAGGTTTATGCGTCTTAGTGCTGGCGAGTCTATTAAGATAGGGGATTATATGACTCATGTTATATATCTCTACAAAGGAAAGATCTCAGTAGACGGGACATTTGTTGATAATCGAATTATTCCGTCACCTCATTTTTTCCCGATTTCCAGTAATGATATATGTGTGATTGAAGTTCTAGAAGAAGCTGAAATGGTTGTTCAAGATGTTCTTTATCCTTTATTTGTCTGTGAGAAAGGTACGTTTGAACATACATACGCCTTAGAATTAAAGCAAATTCAAGGTAAATATATATTTAATAGCTTGGAAATAAGAGAACCTATGCTAAGCTGTATAAAGTCAATTGTGCTTTTGATCCACGACGGAGTGTTATGCAATCATATGATCAAGATAAAAATGCAGGAAATATTCTTGGATTATAAATATTACTATTCAGTGGCAGAATTGGCAATGCTATTTTACCCTGCTTTCACAAAGCCCATGGAATTTTATATTAAAATGCAGGCGGCTGCACCACGAGCGCATACAGTCAAAGATCTTGCAGAATTATCAGGGTATAGCCTGTCCAGTTTGAAAGTACAATTTAAGCCTTTTTTTGGCATGACTCCATACACATGGTTGTTAGAAAAAAAATTGGATATGCTTAAACTTAGTTTGGCGGACGAATCAAAACCTTTGAAATTAATTGTGGATGAGTTGGGCTTTTCAGATCAGTCACATTTGAATAATTTCTGCAAACGATATCTGGGAGGAACGGCGCTTCAAGTTCGAAGTAATGCGCATGCATTAGGAAAATAATTAACTTTTACTCTTTTTTGATGCCGAAGTATAATTCAGTTTATACTTCGGTATTATTTTTCTACTCGTTGATAATTCTGATTTTTTTTAAGTTTTTGATTATTAGACTTTTGTCCTTTTCTTATAAATCTATGTCTTTTTTCGCTAAAATACCTGCAACCATTACCTGTAATTTTGTCCCGCAAAGATAACTCTGTATTCTATACAGTTTTTGTGGGTTATGATTTATGGTAGCAGCATACCATAAGAAAATGTTTTTTCGATGGAAAAAATAGTCTCCCCTCTAACTGCCATGAATTAAAGTGAAAGTATTTAATTTAACTGTATGTGAAATGAGTGGAAATGATAGATATTATAATAAAGCCTTGAAAGCAATAATCTTAGTATTTACATTTAGTATAGCCCAGATGAGTTATGGTCAAACCCTGAATTATTATATTTATTTCAAAGTAGGAATCTGTGAAATAGACAAGGAATATAAGGGCAATGCCCAAATTTTGGCATGTATCGATTCTATTTTTAAACTGGGGGAAATCTCCGAGATTGAGATTAAAGGCTTCAGCTCTCCTGAAGGGACTTCATTACTTAATCAAAAGCTATCAGAGCAAAGAGCAGGAAGTCTTAAAGCCTACATACTTAAAAGGTATTCTCAAATAGCGCCCGAAAAAGTTTACGCTGAAGGAGCAGGCGTAAATTGGGGGGGCTAAGGGATATGGTGAATGGTTCTGAAATGAAATATCGTGAAAGAGTCCTATATATTATTGACAACGTACCCGATAGAATTATAGGCAACACATCCCGAAAGAAGCAGTTAATGGATTTAGGTGGAGGAAATGCATGGAGATATATGGAAAAGGAATTTTTTCCTTCTCTGCGTGTTGGGTTATCCACGGTTAAAATAATTATGCAGCCTGATACTGTGCCTGAAATAAAAAAAGAAGAGGAACCTAAAATAGGGATTCCTCAGGTGCCAGACACGATTTCTTCCAAGGAAATACTTAAAGAACCTCAAATAGAACCATCTGTACTTGAAGTATCTTATCCCACGAGGACTTTTCTTATGGCTATAAAAAGTAATATGTTGTATGATGCAGCTCTTACTCCTAATGTTGCGATTGAATTCTATCTCGGTCGTGGATGGTCTGTCGAAGGAGAATTTAATTATGCCTGGTGGAAGTTTAACAGTAGTAGATTCCACCGGATAGAATGGGGAGGTCTTGAAATGAGGAAATGGTTTTTAGGAGCTAATTCATCTCCACTTTCCGGATGGTTTGTTGGAACATATGGTTTGGCAGGGAATTACGACTTTATGTATAGTTCTGTAGGGCAAAAAAGCAGTCGAACAGGAACTAAATATCGAAAAAATTCAGGATTACATAACCTTACATATTCGGTCGGATTAACAGGCGGCTATTCCATGCCGATAGGAAAGCGATTAAATCTTGAGTTTGAATTTGGACTAGGATACCTTTGGGGAGGATATGACAGGTATAATTATGATTTGAAGTATGATGATTATCATTACATAGATAGCAGGATGCGCCATTATTTCGGACCCACGAAGCTTGAAGTGTCTGTTTCTTGGTTAATAGGGAATGGTTACAATGTTAAAACAAAGGGAGGAAAGCTATGATGAGAAGATTAGCAGGTCTGTTCTGTATAGCGGGAATGGGTGTTTTCATGATGGTATTATTGGGAGCATGTCAGCATAAAGATTTGTTTTTCGACGACCACTATCAGTTGGTAGATGTAAACATCCATTGGGAAGATGGTGTAATACCTCCGCCTAAAGGTATGCGTGTAGAGTTCTACACTTTGCATGATATGAGTACTGAAATAGGGACTGAGGATTTTGCTTCTTCATCTGGAGGTAAATTAAGAATGCTTCCTTCATCTGAATATCATATCTTATGTTATGACTATTTAGGATCGGAGAACAATAAAATCAAGCATAATCGGGAATTTGATCAAGCTCAGGTCTATACGAACAGTTACAATCGAGCGTCATATTCAAGAGCCTTTCCTGACGAATTATTAGTTACCCAACCCGATCCCTTTTACATGAGCAAGATTGATGATTATATAGTTGATAACCCTTGGAGGGTAGATTTATATACCAGTAATAGGGTTGAAACTTATACGTTTGAAATTAGAAAAGTTAAAGGGGCAAGGTTCATCACTTCAATTGGAGGGGCCTGTTCCGGATTATCCGCATCATATTTTCTGGGACGTGAAGAAATAGCCGGAGATCTATGTACTGTTGTTTTCGATGCTGAAAAAGATAATGTAAATGATAGAATCGTTGGTAGTTTTAGAACTTTTGGACATTGCAATGATGCTTCAGTGAATAATCACTTAACAATTGAAATACGCTATCCTTCAGGCGATCCGAATAATGGTTATAAGATGAAAACATGGGATGTAACAGACCAAATGCACAATGGATCACATCATATTATTTTAGATTGGAATATTGAAGTAATTCCTACCGGAGAGGCTGGATCTGGATTCGATGTAGTCGTGCAGCCTTGGGATGAAGTTTGGATTCCGATGGAATTATAAAGTAGGGAAATGAATCAATTAAGAATTGACTATAAAAAACAATGTTTTATTAATTAAAAATTGACAACATGAAAAAAAGCTTTTTAGTTGCTGCTATGGCGGCTACATTGGTGTTATCTGGGTGTTCGAAAGACGAGACGATTAATCAAAGTTCAGGCGAGCTTATTCAATTCAAGATGCTTGCGGCAGGTACAAGGGCTGCGGAGAAACAACTAAGTGACATTCAAACTTCCGGATTTGATGTTTTTGCTTTCTATGATAGCGGTAGCGGTGAATATACGACTTCGTACATGGGAAGGACTGCTGTTAGTTATTCTACACCGGATTGGGTTTATTCTCCTCTGAAATATTGGCCTACGGACAAGGATCTTGTATTTTATGCATATGATAAGGTTGTAGAATGGGATGGTATACCTGCTAATGAGGCGACATATGTTGCGCCGAATGGTAAAGAGGCCGGAGTAGATGCTCTTGTTACAAAAACAGGCAATCTGAATACCCCGGGTGTGAAAGTTCCTTTGGTTTTTCATCATGCTTTATCACAAGTCGTAGTGTCGGCTCGTAGTGGACGCGAAACAGTTGATTTTGAAATTAAGAAGGTTACGCTTACTAATGTATTACCTAACGGCAAGGTAACGCTTTTGGGATGGAGTCCAGCGATACCGGATGCTGCCACCCTTTCAGGTAATGGTCTTGATTGGACGGCGGAAGGTACAGCAGCAACTTATGAACTGGGATTAAATACTGCTGCTACAACAGTTGGTTATAATGCAACTGACTATACTAATATAACGAGCGATGCGGGTCCTCTCTTCCTCATACCCCCAGCAATTGAAAGGAGGGGCACCTTTGACAATCTCGGCCCCATGGACAGGTACTAACTCTGATACTTATCTGGTAGTTGAGTATGAGGCAACAGATAGTGAGACTGATGTAGTTCTTAACGCAACTACTACGGCGATTCCTGTTGCTACTAATCTTCTGCCTGGCATCCGCTACCATTTCCGTCTGACATTGAACGGTTACGGTGTTAATGGACCTACAGATCCTACTAACAATCCTGATGGCGAAGACAATATCAAACCCATTGAATTTACAGCAGATGTTACTCCTTGGGTGGAAACGATTATTGATCTGACACTTTAATCGTCGTTTATATAAGACCATAGGGGAGGTGGATATTCCCTATGGTTTCTATTAACTTAGTAACTCTAGTATTGGGTTGCACCATGGATAATACACATTAAGTATATAATTATGAATCAATATAGGTCAAAATATCTTTTTTCCTGTTGTTTTCTTGCACTCCTGTTGACATTACAAGGATGTGATAAAGAGGCGGAGCAGGGGAAGAATATGGAAGAGATAACTTTTGGCATAGAGAATGTCATTTCAAGAGGAATTATTAGAAGTACGGATAATCTATCAGGATTCGGTGTCTTTGCATATTATCACAACGATGGTATGTATAATGATGAGACGTCTACTCCTAATTATATGTATAATGTGGCTGTACGAAAAAATGTAGGTGATTGGATGTACGCTCCCCTTAAATATTGGCCGACTAAGGGAACTTTAAGTTTCTTTGCTTATTCGCCTCATACATCGGATGCAGAAGGCGCACTCTCTGTATCGGGGATAAATCAACCGGGACTTCCGGTTTTATCATACACTGTCCCTGATGACATAACGAAGCAGCTGGATATATTGACGGCTGTTCCCATCTATGAATCAATGGATTTAAACACTAAAATACATTTTGATTTCCAGCATGCATTAGCGAGAATAAGTTTCGAGGGAATATTGGCAAGTACGCTACCTGCTGGATGGAATGTTAAAATTAAAGAGATACAAGTAGGAAGTCTAGCAAATAAAGCTACTTACAGTTACGATTCGTGGACGATTGCTATTAATGCAGAAACCAAAAGTTACAATTTGTCTCTCACAAACGGTTTGTTAAGGAACGTAATGCTTGGAACTACCCGTCAGTCTGTCGTGATGGACCATTCCGATCTTTTTATGTTGCCTCAGACCGTAAAGGGAACTGAGCATATTAAGATTGTTGCTGTATTCGACAAGAATGGAACTATAGAAGAACAAGTATTCGAACGTCCATTGACCGATATAATAACTAATCTTGAGGAAGGTAAAAGTTACAATGTCGAAATGATAGTAAGTCCTGAAATCAATCTCACTGTCGAGTGTGTAGTAGAGAACTGGACAATACAAAATATATATTCCACCATTTGAATAGAGATATGAAAAAAAAGTATTCTGCTTTTTAGCTGTTGGTGTCGCTCTTTTGCTTGGTATATCATGTCAACATTACGACGATGCATTTTTGTCTTCTATGGACGGTGATCCAATGACTATAAGTATAAACCTTTGCTCAAAGGGAAATACGATTATAAGCCGAGCTGTTTCATCGGATGAAGAAGAGAAGAGGATAAATAATGTATATGTATTTATCTTTAATAGTGACAACACAATCAGCTATAGGCAATTTTTTGATAATATCAACAAAGTGGCCAATCATAGCCTTCAGTTAAATAATATAAGAAGTGGGTCCGGAAAACAAATATTACTTTTGGTAAATATCAATAGCTCGCTGGTGAGTACGACATCGGAAGCTTTAGATATGATATCATCAAAAGAAGAATTGGAGCAACTGGTGTGTGAACTAAATCAGAATGCAATTGAGAGGGGGAGTAACTTTATGATGAGCGGATCGATTACGACCGATTTAGTTCCAGGAAAGACCGGTTCGATAACCATCCCAATCAAGAGGCTTGACGCTAAGATCAGGTTTAATATTGTTTCAGGTACGAATACTTATGGGAACGTGATTTTTACACCTCGTTCTTGGAGAGTTGTTAGAGCGCCTAAAAAGATAATCCCCTTTTCAGCGACTGAAACAGATATATTTAACGATTCTAGTAGTGACTTTTTTCAGTCTGGCTGGAATAGTTTCGAAGGAGAAGGCAGCAACTATGGCAAAACATTCGCTTTCTATCTATTAGAGAATAGAGTGACAGCGAAGAAGATGATTCCTGCTACTGGAAGTGCGGAAGAGCAGTACGCATTGCGTGAAAAACAAGAGAAAATACCAGTGGAAGGAACGAATAAGGTAAACAATGGAAGTTATGACTATGCTCCAAATACAGGGACATACATACAAATGACCGGAACTGTGTGGTATAAATTGAACAGTACTCAGGAGATATCTTCGGAAGTTACCTATACCATACATCTTGGCTATTCAAATAATAATCCCAACGATTATATGATCGAAAGAAATACGGAATACATCTATACCGTTACTATAAATTCGGTTAACAATATAATTGTTGAAGTGGAGTCTTCCACAGGTGAAGAACCGCAACCTGGAGCAGAAGGTCAGGTGGTTGTCGCTAATGTGATAAAGGAATTCGATGCGCATTATGAAACTTTCTCCGTCCCATTCAACATGGCCAGTATCGACGCTTCGCTCACTTGGAATGTGACAACTCCTTTCAGTAGTGTTAACGAAGGTACTGTTGCCAAGGATTATAAATGGATTTTTTTTAAGATCAACCGGAAAACGGGAAATTTTTATAATGAAAATTTACGTGCTTATCCGGGGCGAAGCAGTATTTACACAGAGGCTGTATCATTGGATTCCTATATGTCTGAGATTCGGGCTGGAACAGACAAACTCCTTGATGTGACTCAATTGATTCCTTTGTTGATTGAGAGCAAAGCAAGGAAACAGGCGGGTAATGCCAATAATCTTTTTGACTCGGGAGATAATATTCGTGTTACCGTGTATCTGGATGAGTATTATTATGAAGATAATCCAATAACTGGTGCGGCAGGAGGAATTAATCTTTGGAAATCTTTCGTAAATCAGCCGGAAAGAATTATGAATATCCTCTCCACTCTTCAAACAAGCCAGGACCAGAAAAGTAGCAAATCGGTTGCTGTTTATTCTTTCCGGCAATCATCTATACAGACTATTTACAATCCTGAGTTATCTGAATCTTTGTCTGCATGGGGAACACAACAAAAACAGGACAATACTCTGTATTTGTTCGATAGAAATCGGTATACTTCTGCGACATCGGGTTTGAACTATAACAGTTGGAGCAATGGTCGCCAGAATTCTATTCAGATGTGGAACGTTAGTTCGAGGCCTAACTGGAGTACTTATATAAATGGTACATCTGATAATGCGATTTCCCTAACCATGCAATCTGACTATAACTATGCGAAGTACAAGTGTATGCGGCTTAATAGAGATAATAATGGCGATGGTAGAATCGATCAGGATGAGGTCAGGTGGTATTTAGCTAGTGTCGACCAACTGAGAGGTATTTGGGTAGGCGAGCAGTCCCTTAATTCCGATGCACGACTATTTACAGGTACTACATGGAATGAAGTTTGGTACTCTAGCAGTACGGTCACTGGAAGAGGCAGGCCCGGTTCATCCGGGAACTATTATGATAATCCTGTGGTGATATGGTCTTCAGAAGGAGCATCCGATGGACCGTTGGGTAGTGCAGGTGGGTATACTGCTGCAAGCGTACGCTATCGCTGTGTCAGAAATTTAGGGTTAGCTTCAAATGCATCTGAGAGTATAGAACCAGATGATTACGCTTCTTATAATACTGCTACCGGAATAATAGAGGTTAATCGGTTGAATTCGAGATCAATCAGAGGGTATACACAGACCAATGAGTTACCGGAGCATCATGAAAGACAGGCTGACAATAAACCATATTGGTCATTCCAAGTAGAAAAACAGGCAAGAGGATCCGGGTATAGTTGGGTACAGGTACGCAATCTTATCAGCAATGGAAATTCTCCTTGCCCATCAGGATGGCGCGTGCCGAACCAAAGAGAAATGGTGCTGATGGTGGCCAAGATTAAGAATGACGGTAACTGGACACAACCCTATCATATGTCTAGGACACGGTTTCAGTTTAACCCTGCGGGAGGTTCTCGTTATGGATTTGCCGTTCAAAGAACTACTTCAGGGAATAATGCGAACATGTTATTTCTCATTAATAATACGAGTACCGAAATTGGTGGCGTACGTTGTGTTAGAGATCGATAGAATCTACTGCAATTCTGTTAGAGCGGCTTGGTAGCTTTGACCAAGCTGCTCTCTGCGGCTTGCGACAACGAGCCAAGAGAAGAGGGTTGGAGATCAGAAGTGTAAAATCAAACGGGCATAGCTTGTACCTCTACAGTGTTAGTTTGTATTTGGCGGACTACTATTACTTGTACAATTTCTCTGTAAGGTACACTACAGTATTCCTGCTAATTCGTATCTAGGCGCTTGAAGCGAAAAAAATAGTGATCAGAAATGTCTGCGTTTTTAATATGGCTATGTATGTGTTGGATCGCTTGATATTTGGACTGAATAATTTTTGTCACGCTCTTTGTTGATATGATAGTTACTCCGTATTTAATTGTAGATGAAAAAAATAGAGGAAAAAAGGGAACGAAAATTTCAGAGTGAATAAATGTGGCTAAACATAGTATTGCATATGAAGAAATTAATGAGGAAATATGATTGGGCTAAAATTAGTGGTATATTGAGTTTGCTTGCTGTTGATGGCTTTATCGTTTTGGGTCTTGTTGCTTTCTGTACGAATGTAACGAGTAAGATGGAACTTGATGAACAGCCGAAAGAGACTGCTGATTCCCGCAAGCTAAGCTTTGTGCTGCCTACTATCCCGGAAACGATAACGGATGTACCCGGACGTGCTTCGTATCTGGCTCTCCACTGGTGGAATAAATTCGATTTTACGGATACGCTCTGTCTGCATCTT